>SL_3KL_010_SEDDRAFT_10000614_pt1 | contig 29913 bp, 17 predicted proteins | sample SodLakKL_010_SED_2_FD_10381 | JGI IMG/M metagenome (IMG submission 10381)
CCATGAAAAAGCAAAATTCATCAATATCATTCTCAGTAATTAAATTAAAACTATTCATTGTCTGCCTTTTGATGTTCACTGGTTTTTCAGCGTGCGATGATAATAACAATGACATCGGAAATGATCACGACATCGATGAATCAGAGTTTGTCGGAATGGAAACCATTTTTGCCGATGAAACTCATGAACTTGAACATATTGACCCTGCAGCGCCCGGAACGGCGGTAGTTTGGATAGATGGTGACGTTTATGAGTTCAAGGATTATCCAAACTGCAGATACACAGGCAGCTCAATCACAGCAGGTGCTGAAACGGACCCAGATGATGCAGTGAATTTTTGGGTTTACATTCACCGGCTGATTCAAGGCGGTGACTTCGAGGCCGGTGATGATTATCGGTTTGAACGCGAAGAGACAACTGTTGAAATTGCATACGGTGATAATCATAATGAGCGCGGCTGGTTGATTTGGGACCAAATGGATGATGAAAATCCCGACTGGCAGGCTGGAAGTGGTAATCCACCGACAATCCGCGCAACAGAAGATGGTGATATTACTATAAAAGGCGAGTTCAGCGGACACGATCTGTTTACGGGTGAGGTTGAAATATCGATGACCTGCGAAGATGGCTGGGAAGAAAATTAATCTCCATCAAGAGGCTGTCCAAAAAGGACGCTCGACAAAATATAATAACTACAATACCGTCATGCCGGACACCGATCCGGCATCTCCTGCTTATAACAAAGAGAGGAGATTTCGCTTCGCGTTCAAAAAATGAGCGTATCGGGCACGGGATGACGCCCTTTTTGGACAGCCTCCTTGATTTTTTATTTCTTTTATAGAGCCTCCGACAACCGGCGGAGCAAGACAAAAGAATGAAGAAAATCGCGAAGAGAATTATTTTAAAAATGGGGTAACTCCTCGTAAGTGATCCTGATTTTCTAAGGCATTATTTCCTCAAACTTCTCAGGTACTCAATACTTTCCGGAATCTGTTCCAGGACACGGCTGCTTTCATCCTCAATAAAATAATGGTTAACACCGGCTTCTTTCGCTGCTTTCATAATGCCATAAATATCAATCTCACCGGTTCCCAAAACTACATTGTATTCCGGATCTGTAAGGCCGGTCAGGTCTTTTTCAATTCCCTCTTTCATATCTTTCAGATGCATGGTTTCGAAGCGATCGCCGTGAGTTTTAAGCAACTCAACGGGATCGGCTCCGCCAAACTGAATCCAGAACGTATCCATCTGAAAAGCAACATATTCGGGATCGGTGTTGTCCAGAATATAATCCATCAGGGTGCCATCTTCGTGGGGGCGCATCTCATATCCGTGGAAATGATAAGTCAGCGTTAATCCGTGTTCACTCAAAATTTTGCCGGCCCTGTTAAAAACCTCAACTGCCTGCCGTGCATTTTCATAATTAAAATTGCCTACGTCGTGCGGTATCCAGGCAACCATCACATAATCTGAACCGAGGATTTTGGCACGTTCGGCAACTGCTTCGGGATTATTTACCAGTTCTTCATAACCCGTTCCGGTAGAAGGAATAGTGAAACCACGCGCTTCACACATTTCTCTGAACTCTTCGGCGGTCAGCCCCTGAGGCACACCACCCTCAATCTCGGTAATGCCCATATCCCTGATTTTATCGAGTGTGGCTTCCAGGCCTATTTCGGGGATAATGTTACGAAATGAGTACATTTGCACCCCAATATCGGAAGAGAACAGCGGTTCACCCTGTTGCTGCGCTGTTGCGGCTTCCGGTTTCGAAATAAGTGCAAAAACAAATGCGGTTAGCAGAATCAAATTCTTCATAAAAATTATTTCTTTCAGGTTATGTATTGATTGCTCAAAAATTCCTGAGCCCATTTCCTTACATAATACTGAACTTTTTTTACAAAAAACTCCGAACTGCTATTTTGGCTGCATATCAACAACCTCTTTCAGGCTGCCTTTTAACTCATTTTCCGTAAATGTGTGGTCGTCCAAAATGCCAGCAAAATAATCCTCATATGCCTGCATATCCACAAAGCCGTGCCCGCAGAGATTGAACAGTATTGTTTTTGATGTTCCCTCCTTTTTGGCCTTTTCAGCTTCGCGAATAACCTGGGCAACGGCGTGTGTTGCCTCGGGTGCGGCGATAATTCCTTCTGATTTTGCAAATTTCACTCCTGCCTCAAAACACTCGAGCTGCTGCAGGGCAACCGCCTCAATCAAACCATCTTTCAATAACTGACTGCAGAGTACACTTGCCCCGTGGTACCGGAGTCCGCCCGCATGAATGGCAGCAGGCCTGAAATTATGGCCCAGTGTATACATCGGCAGCAGAGGTGTGTACCCGGCCGAATCCCCAAAATCATACAAAAACTCTCCCTGGGTCAGTTTCGGACACGAGGCCGGTTCAACGGCCACAAAGCGGGTATTTTTGCCATTCAGCAAGTTTTCTCTGAGAAACGGAAACGATATTCCTGCAAAGTTGGATCCGCCGCCGAGAGGTGCAACAATTATGTCGGGATAATCTCCTGCATATTCGAGCTGTTTGATGGATTCCTGCCCGATCACGGTTTGATGCAGCAGTACGTGGTTCAGCACTGAACCGAGAGAATATTTGGTCTGATCGTCCATCACCGCCCGTTCGATGGCTTCTGAGATAGCAATCCCCAGGCTTCCGCTGGTTTCAGGATCTTCAGCCAAAATTTTTCGTCCGGCCTCGGTTCGGTCACTCGGTGAGGGATAGACATCCGCTCCAAACGTGTTCATCATCACTTTTCGATAGGGCTTCTGATCATAACTGATGCGAACCATGTACACTTCGCATTTTATATCGAACTGGGCACACGCGAAAGCAAGGGCCGTTCCCCACTGTCCGGCGCCGGTTTCGGTAGCAATGCTTTTTACACCCTCCTCTTTGTTATAATAGGCCTGAGCAACAGCTGTATTTGGTTTGTGCGAACCGCTTGGGCTCACACCTTCATATTTATAGTAAATTTTTGCAGGTGTATCGAGCATTTTTTCAAGTCCCCTGGCACGATACATCGGTGAGGGCCGCCAGATGCGATAAATGTCTCTCACCTCATCCGGAATTTCTATATATGGCTCGGCCGACACTTCCTGCTGAATTAATCCCATCGGAAAAATCGGGCTCAAATCATCGGGACCGGCAGGCTGTTTGGTTTTTGGGTTGAGTGGCGGTTTGGGCTTATTGGGCATATCTGCCACAATGTTGTACCAGTGAGTCGGGATTTCTGATTCGTTCAGGAAAATTTTTCTTTCCATAAAAAGCCTGTTGATTTTAGATGATATTAATTTTTGTTGTAGGTGAACACGTTTTATCTAAGCAATCCCGGTTAAAAGTCATTTAACTGGAATTCACATTCATGGTTCTTCAAAACCTGATTAAAATAAGAAAAAATCCTGTAACTGATAGATTGTGAGAGGAGTTTTAACAATCAATATTTCAGACAGAACCCATTACTCAGGTTGACCGAATATTAATGCGAATACTGAACCGAATGTCATGCGTGGTACGCTTAAACGTTCGGGACGATTTTGGCAGAATCTGGCTGAAGGCGTATTCAAAATTGGCCTGAAGTGTTGTTGAAAAACGATATCCGACAACAGCCGATCCGTTGATGCGGGATTGACCGGTGGGCGGGCTTGGATTGAAACTGTATACCGACGGATCTCTCTCAATGGTCTGGCTATCTTGCTGCAAGGCTCGGTCCAGGTCGGCATCCAGCAGAAAACGCTGCTCCGTGTCTTCAATAAAACTGCCGTTAAACGTCAAATCTACATTGCTTGCCGTACGCCGGGAGAATGGAATTCTGAAGTTGCGAACTGTATAAGCCATGGTGAGTCTCAGCCCTTTTGATGTTCGCTCAATTACCTGTGTGTTCGACAGAGACAGACTGGATATATGGCTCGTTTCATACCCAACCTGGGTTCTGAGGCCATTCTCCCACGTAATGTTAAGCTGGGCAAGCGGCGAGAATCGCTTTTCAATATTTACGGAAGAAGGCTCATATTCCGGTCGGAAATCCTCAATCGTGTAAACACCAATTCTTCTTGTAATTAAATCTCCCGGATTGTTGTTCAGGTTCCACCCTGTACGATGCAGTCCGGTGTAGGAATGTGTGATTGTTGCCCTCTGGATATACTCACTTACAAATGGAATCAGGTTTTCCACACCGGTCCAGTTAATTCGCCAGTTGGGCAGCGGAATTGCCGTAAAACCACGTTTGCCAACAGAACTTGATGATCCAAGATAGGCTTCACGGAAATCCTCCTGAAGTTTTACTCTGTTCAGCAACGTATTGTTGTCTCCTTCGGTACCATGAATCACATTTTCCGAATCACTCATTCCTTCAAAGGCCGTTTCAAGCTGATTTCTGAAGAGTTTTTTATACCCGTCACCAAATGCCCACACACTTGATGAAATGTTACCACTTGCCGTACTCACCGAAGAGATCTCATTATCCGGATCCAGTGAAAAGGATTCTGTAAATCGCTCATCCCATTGTGTTTGCCAGTTTAAATCCACCGAAATATTCTGGAACGGATTCATCCGGGTGCTGAGTGTAATATTATCTGAATAGGTATTGGTTGCCGGCAGCTGAAGTGTTGTTTCGCCATCGGGATTCGCAATAAGTCTGTCCTGTGAAATTCGTTCTTCAATTCCAAGCCGATACCGGAAGGATGGTGTGAAGGTATCGCCACCAAACATATCAATGATTCGGGATCCGCCATCGTATCCACTCTGTGCCGATGTTTTTGAATTATTGTAGTTGATGTCGATACTCCCAAAACTGAACAGGGCCAAAGCCATTTTTCGCCCGTAATAGGTAACATGTTCTCCAAATCCATAAATATTTTCAGCCTCTTCAGAACCTCCGTTTTCGGCCTGATTGTTTGAGGCATTTCTTGCTGCCTGCCTTTCGTTTCGCTCTCTGCGGTTGGCTTCTACAGCCCGATCATAAAACGGCAATTTGCTCAACAAACTGCCTGCATCCACGCGCAAAGTATGATCGAGCCTGAATGTATTGGAAACCCGAGCTCCCAAATTGGAACCGAAAGGTGTATTTTCCCACCTGAAACCGCCCGAATACCGGGCATTGTAGGTTAGCCAGTCCAGATATCGTATTTGATTGATGCGTGGCTGCCAGCTCGCCGTATAATTTTCGTTATAGTTGCTGCGTCTTGGAGAGATATCACCGGCTAAAAGATCCCTGTAAACATCGAAAGATGGCATCGGGTCGAACGCGGTGCTGTCTATCCCGGCAAATTCCCCATCTCGCACGGAAACCCTGGCAAGATCGAAGACGGTTTGAGACTGAAATGAGGTGGAAATGGAGCGGGTCAGGTTATAGCCAAACCCGAAGTTTGTATTATAAGTAAAACTGTGAGTCTGTTGCAGCGGCTGTTCAGGTTCACCGGTAAGTATCCTTCGTTTTCGTTCTTCGTAAGAGCGGCGGGTGCTGACCGATGTTGTAATATTATTGGGTGTATAACCAAGCTGGAAACCAGAAATAGCGTTCATTACAGGAACGTCTTCCAGAAATCTGAACGGGCTGAAAAACCGCACATTCCGGATGGCCAGATTGTACCTGACAGATGCATTATAATTCCAGTTATCCTGAAAACTATACTGTGGATTTCTGCTGTCAGTTGTGTTGTAATTATAGTTTAGCGTGGTATTGTCCAGCAGATAACGCGATGCTGCACTGCGGGAATTTCGTTTGGATACATTCGACAGGTTAACGGCGTAACTTTGGCTGAATGTTTCCACTTCACGCTTTTGCTGATCAATCAAAAAATCCTGTTGTGATTCGCCCAAATCATCCCGCGCACGAACGGCTTCCTCAAAATCAGTAAAACGAATGTCACCCTGATTTGGCAGATATTTCGGAACTGAAGTGGATCTCCTTGCCGAAAGGTTCAGCGGAATATTCCAGCCATACCGATCCGGAATAAAACTGTCGAGATTTATAGAGGTATTTACATCATAGGCAAATTCATTACTCACACGCCTTTGGCCAAGCCTGGAATCTATGGCACCAAAGCCCTGGGTTTGCCGGGTAATGTTCGCATCAATTGTGGCAAAATCGGCCAGTTTGAGCGACGACCGGGCATTGGCTGCCCAGCCCTTTTCATTGTCGAAACCGGACACCCTCAGTTCATTCAGCCAAAATTGGGCNCNAAGAACCGGTGTTCCGTTACCGGATGGGTCTTCCGGGTCAAACGGATTTCGGATTCCCATCCCGATTTCGGTAACCCGCCCCAGTGAGGGATTTCCTTTGATGGCTACAACAGCTCCCGGAACAGCATCTTCCAAAATGTCCGAGCGTTCATATACATCATCAAAACTGTCGGATGATGCCTGNTCGCGAAGCTGNTTCAGCTGATTNAAGGCNGCCAGAACAATATTCATGCTGTTTTCATCATACAACCAGATTCGTTCAGCCTCTTCCATCAATTGGCCAGAGTTTCCGGGATCAAAATCCTGAAATGGAAAATTGGGATCCGACGGTGTTACCGGTTGGCGGTATTCGTAGTAATTATTTTCGAGGTCGTTGCCAAAACGCATCACCATCTCGGCATCACCACGGTTTTCATATCCCTCGCCGTGCACAAACATTCTCATGTTCGAATAATTGAGCAGATTCAAACCGCCCGGATATACCCGTTTGATAAACTGAACAGCCCCCGGACTCAGATTGTCCACATCAAGTACAATTGACTGCTCGTTCTGAAGCGACTGAAGCTGCGTGCCACGATCCTGCGCCCTTATAGCCCCGGCCGGCTGCCGGTAGGGAAACGGCCGACGGTTCGAATTTTCTTCAATATTGATGGTACTGATGCGCAGATCAGCATTGGGATCACTGTTTTCGTTGATGGTTTCGTCCTGACGCCACTGACTTCCCACAAACTCCAGAGTGGCAAACCGCAGGGTAAACGGTTTTTCGTAGCCAGACATCCAGATGCGTATGTAGGTGATATTTTGAAAGTCGTTGATGTCTCCCACTCTTCGTTTAAACTCATCAATCGGGATTCGCACCTGATACCAGCGATCTTCCTGGCGGTTTCCCGGCACACGATCAATAATGTACGTTCCCTCCTCACCGATTTGCAGGCGCGATTCATCTGCGGGGTTCAGGTCAACTTCATATTGAAAGTAGGCATTGGTCAGGTTTACAGTTGAGGGATTCACCAGGCCCTCTGTATCGGGCCGGTTTGTGATGGCGCGTTTGTCACTCTGATCCAGCGGCGTATTGCCTTCGGTATATGCGAGCAGCCTGTGGAAGCGTTCGTGAAGCGGCAAATCCTGAACATCAGACTGTCCATAGAAAAAATATTCATCATTTGACGGATCTTCCAAAATTTGCTGAAATTCCGCACTTTGAGGGCCATATTGTTCCCGCATCGCATCAATAAAATCAGCAAAAACTGTCTGTTCATCCAGCCCGTTAAATCCATTTGATGAAGGCAAGCCATCCAGGCCCACATCTTCCAGTTCACGGTTTACATTTGAAAACTGACCTTCCGGCGGCGGGGGATTTGCAGGCATCGCAGATCTTGGATTTGTTGTGTTATCCAGTATCAGATTTTCCGGATTTAGCGCAAGCCCGTCTTCAGTATTCAGTTTTGAGTTGGGAATTACATCCTCGGAAATCAAACCAATGTCGATGTAGATGGTCCCCTCATAATCTTCAATTGCCGCTGCTGATGGCATTTGACCTCCGGGAAGAATGGGTTGCACCCAAAATTCAAGAAACTCAATATTATTTTGAGTAAAATCTTCCTGTCCGGATGGAAGTACGGCTGTCATCCCACCCCAGGTTCGCTCCGACTCATTTTCGAGCAGGTTCCGAAGCTCCATATTGTAATTATAGGGCCCCCTTTTTGTAGGATTATAAAAAACATCCAGTGTGTTAATAATTTCTTCCTGCGGACTTCGTGTTTCTCTTCCTTCAAACACATCGTTCACATGTACCTGACGTGATTCCGGAGTGTATTCAACATTTTCAAGAATGGATGATATGTTTCGCGGAATGGTGTACCAGGAAAATTTGGAGCGTAGATCGGAACGGTTCAGTCTCGATTGCTGGGTTGAAACCGGCTGACCCGGAAAATCATCCTCTTCGAAAATGGCTTCGTCGGGCTCATAACCCGGTACTGCGGCCGGTGCAGCAGCAAGACTCCAGCGAGTGGCATTCAGCAGGTTGATTTTTATGCTGGCTCCTTCAAAATCATCAATAAATGAGAGCCCCTGTTCTTCATCAGGAAATAATTCATCGTTGCGGATAGCCCGCCTTACTGCCCTGGTTTCCGACACGCCCGGCCTCAGTTGAGCAAATTCTCCGCTGAAACTGAATTCTGAAGATTCTCTTGTCTGAAGTACCGGCAGTGCATCAAGCATGCGGGTAACAAACGGGGTATCGAAACGGGCATTGGCATCAAACCCGATAACAGAATTGCTGATCGGTTCGTCTCCGATTCGTATTTTATCATCCAGGGGCCGTTCACTAAAACGGAAAAGTGTTCCGCCCAGCTGGATATCATTGGAGATCTCATATTCCGCACGCAGCCCGGTAAACGTTCTCTGTTCGATGGAGGTCAAAGACTGGTTTTCGTACTCTATGCGAATATCCTGCCCGGGAGCCGTATATCGGTCATTTAAAATGGTGATACTGCCAAATGAATAATCTACCTGGTAATCCACGTTTTCCTGTAGCTGAGATCCGTTTGCATACACCCGTACGGAACCTTCAACAAGTGCAATTCCCAGATTAAAATTATCCTGAACTCCACCGCGGGATGATCCGGTGAACTGGTAGAAACTGTTTTTGGAACTTTGAGCTGCATTCCTCTGGCGCTGTGTGTAGAGTTCGGAATAGGTTAGACGATCGATGTCTTCTTCGGTAGCCGGAGAATCTTCCAGAATTTCGCGCATTCTGCTGCCAAACGGTTCAAGGTACGGAAAGATAATCAGTCCATTTTGGGCATCCAGTGTTCCGGTTCCAAAATCGATCTGGTTATCCGGTTCAAGTGCGCCCTGCGAATCCACCCGGTCTAAACCGAGATCTTGCAGTAACGTCGAGTTGCGGCCGGGCAGTCGGTTTCGTGCTACGTTTTCTTCGGTGTATTGTAGCTCAAGTTCAAGTGATTCTCTCGTAATGCCGCTCACACCCAGCGAATAGATATTTCGCATGGTGATGGGAAAAAGTATGTTGTCGGTAGAGATATTTTTGGGCCTGAGCATTTTCAGGTAAATCCGGTCACCGCCGCCCCGGTTGATCTCTCCAACCTCAACAATTTCATTACCTGCGCCACGGTAATTGTATGATACAGCCAAAACCTCGCGTGACCCCAATGCTCTCCGAAGCGATATAAATCCGGTAATTTTATTGATCGTGTAATCTTCTCCCTCCTGAAGCAGTGTAAAATATCCTTCTTCAAAATTTCTGGAATCCTCGATGCCCAGGTCAGAAGCTGATACGCCATCCTGGGGATCGCGAAACTGATCGAGCAGTTCATCAGAAAACCGATCCAGGCGATTATCGGGCGGTCCGTGCGAGCCGTCCGGCTGTTCGTTTACTCCTAACCCGGCCAATGCCACAGCCAGCCTCGAGCCCTCTTCTGCCTGAATGTTTTCCCGTAACACCCATACCTCTACATCAGCAATTTGCAGGGTCTGGCTTTGCTGCTGAGGGTTTGCCATACTGGATTCAAACTGTTGGCGGGTGTAAAAATCAAGGAAAAAGTGCCTGTCGTCACTGTAATCGGCCGGACGAATTTGTATTTGTCTCTCTTGCGATCCTCCGCTAATTGTCTCCACATTGCTTTCGCCATCCTGCTGAGACAGTACGCTGGTTAACCGAAGCGAACCCAGCTCGGCAACCGATTTGATCCCGAAAAGTGCGCCGCTTCCCCGAATCAGAGAATTTCCTGTGTTCATCGTAACATTACCCATTTCAATGCTTTTGATGATCTCATCATCGTAGCCTTCATAAATAATATTCAGCCGGTTTTGATAGTCGAATGTTCGTTCGGTATCCCAATCGGTCTGGATGGTCAGCTTATCACCAATATTTCCCTGTATATTTAGCTGGAGGCTCTGGTCGAACGTCGGGTCAATGCGGGTTTGCTGATCGGGCGGCAAAGAAGGATCTTCCGACTGCTGTATAGAAGCCCCCACATTCATCTGCGCCACACCGTTCACACGCAGGTTCACAACCGGCTCACCAAAAATAGTGGTAAATGCCGACTCGCGGCCCCCGGGTATTTCAAGCCGAAAATCGAGCAGACCTCGCTGTCTCTCTTCCCTCTGGCGGGATTCAAATATCAACTGTTTCCAGTTTTCTTCCACGGCATAGTGTTTATGAAGAGCCGAATATTCTTCGAAACTCATGGACGATGGAGCGCCGGAACGCTGGCCGGCCAACTGTTTTTCGACGTAGAAACCACCATCAAATCGGCGGGCTATATGCACCTCTTCGTGTGGCAGATTGATAAAATAGAGCCGGGGTATGGAGCGCAAAAACGGATAGGAAACTGTGCTGCCATATACCGGCCTGAACGCACGGCTAAACTCAACAGAACGGAGAGTATCGGTGGTATCAGGCTCAGAAACTTCTGAAATTACATTTTCCGAAACTCCCTGAGCACCTGCCACAGTTCCGCCAGCGATGCACAAAATACATCCTAACCATGCAGAAAGAATAAAACGACGTAAATCAGGCACAGATTTTATGACTTTACAAAGCTGAGGAACTATCAATCAGCCAGTAATTTACATTCATGAGGGTTTAAAAATTATAACGTCGTAACGATGTTGCTATAAGAATTGATTAAATTGCAGAGTTGTAAATAGAATATGGATATTTCGCATAATAAAAGATTACACAATATGTTAAAAGTCAGAACCATCTAAAACTTCTCTTTCAATGCAAAAAATCCCTATTCTTTGGCGTTGGAAATTAATGACATGATACATTCTTTACAGGTGAACAGATCATATTATATTCAATGTCGGTTTTGATCCGTTTATTTTAAAATGAAATCTCCAACTCAACAAGTAATCTTCGGATAAAAGCGCTCTGTTCGATCATTTGCATATGCTGAATCACGTTCAAAAAGATATCATAAAAAAGCACTTCGGCCCGTTTTTTTTCTGCTTTTTTACGGTGATGTTTATTCTTCTGATGCAGTTTCTGATACTGCACGTGGATAAACTGGTGGGGAAAGGTCTGCCCATGATGATTGTGATTGAGCTAATTGCCAATAATCTGGCATATATGGTGGTATTGGCTATTCCCATGTCGGTACTCATCTCAACGTTGATTGCCTTCGGCCGTTTTTCTGAATGGAATGAACTCACGGCAATACGGGCAGCCGGAATCAACCCCATAAAATTGATCGCCCCGGTCCTTTTACTGGGATTTCTCCTGTTTCTGTTCACGGGATATTTTTCTAACTACATTCTGCCGGAGGCCAATCACAAAGCACGTTCGCTGTTTATTGATATCCGCACGCAAAAACCGGCTTTCGACCTTCAACCTGCCACATTTTATGACAATATTGAAGGCTATACATTTCTGATACGTGAAATAGATTCAGACACCGATTCGCTTTATGATGTACGCGTGATGCAGGAACCCTCGGACAACCGCAACCGTGCCATCATTAACGCAAAAAAAGGATGGCTGGAAAGCCCCGATGATTATACACTCTCACTTTTTTTACTGGACGGATCCATCATCCGCTACATCCCCGGCCAGGGAGGGCGCCAGGAAACACTTGAACGTAGCTCATTTGAAAGATACCGGATGAGCTTTGACCTGTCTGATCTCTCCTTCTCGCGTTCCAACCCCGAACAGCGCAGCCGCACAGACAGAACTATGAGCGCACAGGCCATGCTCGCCGTTATTGACACCCTGAGGAGCGAACAGCGAAACGAATTCAATAAATTCCGTGATGCCATTTCGCAGCACGAAGCCGTCCCGTTTCACTACGAACCATCCCGGGTGTTTGAGATCAATATCGAGTCTCTGGTTGATACACTTCAATTATATGAATCGGAGTTTTACAGCCTGAACTTCTTGCCAAATCCCAGTACGCAGAGAGCATCACTTAACAGAGCCCTCAGCGCCATTGACCGCTACCGGCCCGAACTCGAAAGCCTCAAATCAAACATCAACTGGCGAGATTTCAGAATTGCCGAATTTCTGGTTGAGGTACATAAAAAACTCTCCATACCGTTTGCATGTATTGTTTTTGTATTGTTGGGTGCGCCCATCGGTATTTTAACACGTAAAGGAAATATTGGTTTTGCCGCCATCATCAGTTCCGTCCTGCTCACGGTCTATTTTGTGGCCATCATTCAAGGCGAAAAATTGGCCGACCGGATGATTATTTCTCCATTTATGGGTATGTGGGGCATCAATATTCTTTATCTGGTTTTCGGGATCATTCTGACCCTGCACGTTAGCACATCCCTTCGAATTACTAATTTGCTCAGACGAAATGAATAAACTGGACCGCTACATTTTTTTCCGGATTCTGACCATCACGGTTTTCATGCTGGTTGTGCTGATCTGCATTTTTATCCTGATCGATTTTTCCGAAAACAGTGATGATTTTGCCGATCAGGGAGCTGCCCTGGCAGAGATCTGGAACCGGTATTATCTCAATTACATTCCCGAAATGACCCGCCTCGTTATGCCGGTGGCTGTTTTTGTGGCTTGCCTCTACTTAACCGGGCAGATGTCTGAAAGAGTCGAAATTATTGCCCTGAAAGCATCCGGGGTTAGCCTGTATCGCCTGCTGATTCCATATATTTTTATCGGAATTTTTCTGGCCGGTATCACAAGCTATCTCGATGCTTACATTATTCCCGAGTCGAATGCCGAACGCATAGAATTTGAAAATGAATATTTGTCGCGATCGGGCGACCGGATTGACCGCGGTGGCATTTTCCGGCAGGATTCTGACAGTACGATTATCAACATCAATTTTTATGATGCCAATGCCGATGTGGGCTATCGTGTTTACCTGATGGAATTTCAGGGAGAAGAAATTACCCGTATTGTACAGTCAAACCGGATGATGTGGATTGACTCTACTTCTCAATGGATTACAGACAGGGCAACCATCCGAACGTTCGGAGACAACAATTCCATCCAGGAGGTAGAAACGGAACGCGAGCGCTTTGATATCAATATTTTACCGCGGGATATCACCCGGCGGACATCCGACATCTACCAGCTCACTTATCCGGATGCATTGCAATATATCGAATCTATAGAACGGATTGGCGCCGGTGGTATTGATCTGCCCAAAGTACAACTATACGGGCGCATGGCTTATCCCATCTCAATCATTACCGTTTGTTTGATAGGGTTTGCCCTTGCTGCTGAACGGCGCAAAGGCGGTAAAGGATTTTATCTCGCCACGGGGTTGGGCGTAAGTTTTATTTATCTTGCAATGATGAAAGTGATTGAACCGTTTGGGGCTGCAGGTACCATTTCACCTCTGTTTGCAGCCATTTTCCCCCATGCCTTTTTCTTGTCGGTTGGAATATTATTGCTATTGTTTACCAAAAAATAGCACGGAGATCAGGCTTCCGGCTTGGGCCCGCGGTAATTGTACGGAACGTCAAACTTCTCTTTTATGGTAATGGCACCATGCTCAGCTTCGTATTTCCTGATGTTTTCATTCAGTGCATTTGCCAGTCTTTTGGCATGATCCGGGGTTAAAATAAGCCGCTTCACAACTTTAGCTTTTTTTACTGCCGGCATCATCGCAATAAAATCAAAAACAAATTCTGATGGTGAATGTGTGATCATCACAAGATTCGAATAGGTGCCGGTGGCCTCATCTTCTTTCAATTCAATTTCTATCGGTTTCCCTTTTTTGGGTTTGTTCGGTTGATTCATAGCAGTAATAGATATTTAGTGTTAAATATTCAGTTTATATATTCTATTGGCCGTTGCCTTCAGATTCATCATCCAGAAAGCCGTGTTCTCTCATCCAGTCGTCATTATATATTTTTGAAACGTACCGGGTGCCGCTGTCGGGTAAAATCACAACCATGAGGGCATCTTTTCCGGGACGGGCTTTCCGGGCATATTCCAGGGCTCCGTACACAGCCGCACCGCAAGAACCACCGATAAAAAGTCCCTCTTTTTGAGCAACTTCTCGGGTCATGGTCAGTGCATTTTTGTCATTCACCTGAACAACATCATCGATGTAATCAAAATCCACATTTTCGGGAATCAGGTCTTCCCCGATACCTTCTGTAAGATAGGGCTTAATCTCGTCTTTACTGAATTCTCCGGTTTCGAAGTAATGTTTATACACAGAACCTACACTGTCAACCCCAATGACCTGAATATCGGGGTTTTGCTCTTTCAGATATTTTGCGGTGCCGGTAATGGTGCCGCCCGTTCCGATTCCGGAAACATAATGGGTAATTTTTCCTTCGGTTTGCTCCCAAATTTCGGGCCCTGTAGTTTCGTAGTGGGCCTGCAAATTGCTCAAGTTGTCGTACTGATTGGGATAGTAGGAATTTGGAATTTCTTCACTGAGCCGCCTGGCTACTGAGTAATAACTTCTGGGATCATCCGGATCCACATTGGTGGGACACACTTCCACTTTCGCACCGAGTGCTCTCAAAAGGTTTACCTTTTCCGGACTCTGCTTGTCTGTGGTCGTAAAAATACATTTATAACCCCTGACGGCAGCAACCAGTGCAAGCCCCATTCCGGTATTGCCTGAGGTTCCTTCAATAATAGTGCCACCCGGTTTGATAAGACCCTTTTTCTCGGCATCGTCGATCATTTTTACGGCAATGCGATCTTTTACACTTTGCCCGGGATTCAGAAATTCCACTTTTGCAGCAACGGTCAGATCCAGGCCTTCAGTAACCCGGTGTAATCTGACAAGTGGTGTGTTGCCAATTGTATCAATTATTGAATCGTAAATCATACAAATACTTCGTTTTTTATCGCCAAAATTAACTCCGCGTTAAGATAGCAATTTTTGTTACACCTGTTTAATGGAATAATGATGCGCTCAGTAAAACGAAACTTCATGTGCGTAAGATCAAAATAATTTTAATTTATACAGCGTTCAGCATGATCCCGTCATAAATTTGTTACGTTTTTCGCAGTTATTCTTTTTACCTTCAATATAAATTGTATTACATAACCTTATTTGAACAGCATGTTTCTTGATCAGAAAAAACCCAAAGATTTTGATTGCGGCTACAACCTCGATCTGATGATTGATGCCATACCCCGGATTGATGAGCAGGATGAACGCCTGAGATATGCCAAACGTGTCGTTGGGCTAATCAAGCAGAGCCATCCGAACTGGGTTGATAAAAATGGGCAGAGCAAAATGGCCTGGGATTACTATTTTGAACTGGCCGATTACAATCCGAGAGACTACGGCATTGAAAATCCCTTTGACAGCGGACAGCCCGACGACGCCGAATAACCCGAAAGGCCCCACAGTGATAGGTACTTTTCCGCTGCTCTTTCCTGCGAGAAAATTTTAGTTCGGTTATCGGGATTAATTTTTTGGAATGATTAACTTTCAATTTATATTGAAAGTAATGAAAATCAAGTTTACGATTAATATCTCAATATGAGTACTAAGGATTCTGATTTTATTACTCCAACCACATTTATTGAATCACTCGAATCTCCGGCTTTTACCGATTTTTTAAAGTCCATCAACAACCTCCCCGTACCACTTGTTTCTATAACTCTTCCAATTGCAGGCATCGATCCTCTTGCAGCTCTTGAAATTAACAATGAATATCAAGAGAAATTCTACTGGGCGCAGCCTGAACATTCTATCTCTATATCAGCGGCCGGAAAAGTGCGAGAATTGAAAGCTACCGGAGCAAACCGGTTCAGGGATATATCCCGAAAATCTCTTGAACTGAAAGATCAAATTCAGGCCTACACCGCAATTGATCATTCAATGGCAGGGCCTCTTTTTTTGGGCGGTTATTCGTTCAACGATTATAATATCGGCAAGGCGTGGAAATCTTTTGGAGCTGCACGATTTGTTCTCCCTGAATGGATGCTTGTTGAAATTGGCCACCTGCATCTTCTTACCCTTACCATCGAAAAAAACGATCGCACAGCCGATCAGATTTATCAGGATGTGATTTCACGCATCACTGACTTTTTAAGTATTGCCGGCCATCTGAATCATTCCAAAGCATCCAAACACAGCAAGCCAAATATTCTATGTACCCTTCAAGCCGCTGAAGATCGTGAACAATGGATTCTCAATGTAAATAAGGCAAAAGATCTCATCCGCCAAAAGAAGTTCGAAAAAATTGTACTTGCACGATCTGCCACACTGGAGTCCAAAAGTGAACTGGAACCCACCATACTGGCACACCACCTCAGAGAAAAATATCCTGCCTGCTATAATTTCCTGATCCAAAAAGATGGGGATTTGTCTTTTATCGGGGCCACACCCGAACGGCTTGCCTCATTTAAAAACGGAACGTTTATGACTGAGGGCCTCGCCGGGAGTATTTCACGCGGACGCAGTGCGTTCGAAGATGCATCCCTTGCCCACTCCCTGATGCAGAGCCGGAAAAACCGGGAAGAGCACCACTTTGTTGTGCAGGCCATCGACAACAGCCTGCGGCCGTACAGCCTGAACATTGATCATCCGGAAAAACCTCAGATAAAAAAACTTCAGAATGTGCAGCATCTGTTCACGCCAATAACAGCATCTATCAAAGAAGATGTGCAAATACATCAGTTGATTCAGGAACTCCACCCCACACCCGCGGTGGGAGGTTTTCCGGGTGAGGCTGCCATTCCTTATATTCAGGAAATTGAACAAATAGATCGCGGCTGGTATTCTGCCCCTGTTGGTTGGTTTAACCTGAATGGCTGGGGTGAATTTGCCGTGGCTATACGCAGCGCACTGCTTCATAAAAACCAGGTAACACTCTATGCCGGTTGCGGAATTGTTTTAGATTCTGATCCCGAAACAGAATGGGAAGAAACTTTGCTGAAGTTCAGGCCGCTGATGGACGCCTTAAACCAGCTTGATGCACATTATGGTTAATCCGCTAAAGTGGACATCACAATTGATTCGCTCTCTTCACCGACAGGGTGTGGAGTATGCTGTCATTTCGCCGGGATCCCGATCCACCCCACTCACTATTGCTGCAGCCATCCATCCGGGTATTCAAAAAAAAGTAGTGCTCGATGAGCGTTCTGCGGCTTTTACCGCACTGGGAATGGCTAAAACCACTGGCAGACCCGCTCTTTTAATTTGCACTTCCGGCACAGCAGCGGCAAATTATTTTCCGGCAGTAATTGAGGCAAAAATGTCTGGTGTTCCCATGATTGTCCTTACATCTGATCGTCCGCCTCATCTTAGAAACCTGGGAAGTTCACAAACCATCGATCAACTGAAACTTTTTGGGAATTACAGTGTGTTTTTTCATGATGCCGGTGAACCGATGGATGATGAAACGGATTTTGAACGACTGAAATATCTTGCCCGGCAGGCTATTGAGATCTCTATTCAAAAAGGTGGTGCGGCACATATCAACCTGTCATTCAGAAAACCACTGGAACCCACAGACGCTCAGATTACAGAAGAGATACGGCTGATTCACGAATCCGGCAATCATAAAGATGGGCCTGAGTACATTTCACGCAGCAAAGTTGAACTTTCGGAGGAGCTTGAAAATCTGCTGTCATCTTCCTCTCGCCCGCTGCTGATTGCCGGTCCGGTCAACAGGCATCACTCGCTGGAGCGCCAATTGGAAAAGCTTGCTGAACAAATGGATGCACCGGTAATTGCAGAACCGGGCAGCCGTGTTGAACTCCCTGTGCATCAAATTCATCGATTTGAACAGATACTGCGTAATACAACCTTATTAAACTCATTAAAACCGGACCTGATCATTCGGTTTGGCGATCAGCCCTTCACGAAATCGCTCATTAACGCGCTGAAATTCTGGAAAAATGTACCGTTAATTCATTTTACTGCACGGCAATCTTTTCAGGATCATGCCATGTCGGTAGATTTTACAGTTCACTGCAATCCGCCTGATATCATTCACTCCGGCAATATCCCCAAAAAAGATCACTCGAAATGGAAAAAGAGCTGGTTTACCGCTGAGGAAGAAGCCACCCAAAAACTGGAGTCGGCTCTGAAAAATGAGCATCAATTAACCGACGGGCATATTTTTTCGTACCTGGGAGATCACATCACGAATAAATGGAATGTAATGCTATCCAACTCTCTGATCCCCAGAGATATGGCCATGTTTGGGAAAAGCCGGAACTTACAATATGTGAACCGTGGAGCAGCCGGAATTGACGGGATCACGTCAACAGCATCTGGTATCCATTTTGCATCAAAAGCACCAACCTGCTGCATTACCGGGGACCTGGCTTTTCTTCATGACAGCAACGCCCTTTTGTCCATCAAACAACACAAACATCCTTTTGTGATTTTTGTGATTAATAATGGCGGAGGCACCATTTTCCGTATGCTGCCGATTTATAGTTCCGACCCCAATCATCTTCTATCAGAAATTTATCCCCGCTATTTTGAAACGCCTCAAAGCACCAACATCCAAAAACTTGCCGAGGCATCCGGGTTGATGTACCAGCGGATTGCGACATTACAGGAACTTCAGGAGATCAGGCTGGACCTGATCAGACAAAACCGGATTATTGAATGTGAGACAAATGCAGATGCCGGTATGAAAATCAGGAACGAGCTCTGGGATTTTTAAATTAAGCTTCAATGAATTTTTTATTTCCGTGTTTCTCTGTGTTTCTGTGACGAGACAAACTTCAGTAAGTTCAAAAATTTATCCGTAAAACAAGATGCAATTCTTTACCGATTCCACCTACTACCATTCCACCATCCATCAGTCCGGCCGTAATCTCCCCTGGCTTTTGATGCTGCACGGATTTATGGGCTCGGAAGAGGTTTATGAACCGATCATTCAGCCACTCTGCCAATTTTGCAACCCTCTAACGATAGATCTTGCAGGGCACGGAAAAACCCAAAGCCCTGTTCGCTCCGAACTTTTTTCTGCAGAAAGACAGTGCAGCCAGCTCCGTTCTATCGTTAAGCGATTACAGCTTGATAATCTCTGGCTTTACGGTTACAGCATGGGCGGCAGGCTGAGCTTTCAGATGGCTGCCAGATATCCCGGATTATTTCGAGGTGTGATTGTTGAAAGTGCCCATTGTGGTATTCTGGACGATAAAAAACGGAAAAAAAGAGTCGGCACCGATGAGGAACGGACTCAGAAAATTGAACAAAATTTTAATCAATTTTTGGATGAATGGCAGAAAATGCCCCTTTTTCAGCACACTCCGAAACCAGAAAAAAACCGCTACGGCAAGATTATGGCTTCTCAAAAGCCGGAGCTGATGGCTGCCTCCCTTCGGGGTTTTGGGGCAGGTATGATGCCACCGGTCTGTGAATCTTTTAGAACATCAAAACTTCCGGCCTGCCTGATCACCGGCGAGTATGATTCAAAATATGCTGAACTACTATCTGATTTGGCTGATACGAGGCCCGATACAGAGCTTAAGATCATCAAAAATGCCGGGCATCGTGTACATGCTGATCAGCCTGAAAAATTGGTTTCCGTTTTAAGAGATTTCACCCGTCTGTGATGTCATTTCGTAAGCCGAGTGCTTTTCTCGGCTTACGAATTACTTACTGATGAATTTTACATTCTCTCCAATAACCGGGGACTCTGTCAGGAGAGGCTGTACTCGATACACTCATTTTTTTGAACGCGAAGCGATATCTCCTTTCATTGTTAAGAGCAGGAGATGCCGGATCGGTGTCCGGCATGACGGTATAGTAGTTATTATAGTTTGTTGAGTGCCCTTTTTGGACAGCCTCACTCTGTCAGGTCGCTCAATCCCTTTTTTTAACCTGCAAATTCCAAATCAAATTGCCAGGAGAATATTTTATATTTTGTGATCAGATCTTAATCACCTTAAACTCTAAATTTTACTCTCCATGGCTGACTGGAATACTGTTAAAGAATTTGAAGATATCACCTATAAAAAAAGAAACGGTGTTGCCCGTATTGCCTTCAACCGGCCGGATGTTCGGAATGCTTTCCGCCCTCAGACACTGTTTGAGCTGGAAGAAGCCCTGATTGATGCCCGTGAAGATACTTCTATTGGTGTGATACTCCTTTCAGGCGAAGGTCCTGCCAAAGACGGTGTTTACTCTTTCTGCTCGGGCGGAGATCAAAAAGTACGGGGCGCCAAAGGATATGAAGGCGGCGATGGCGTACAGCGGCTCAATGTGCTCGACATCCAGCGGCTGATCCGATTTATGAGCAAAGTGGTGATTTGCGTTGTTCCAGGATGGGCTGTGGGTGGCGGGCACAGTCTCCATGTGGTTTGCGACCTGACGCTTGCCAGTAAGGAGCATGCCATCTTCAAGCAAACTGATGCCGATGTGGCCAGTTTCGATGGTGGATTCGGATCAGCACTTCTTGCCCGTCAGGTGGGGCAGAAGCGGGCGCGCGAAATCTTTTTCCTTGGCCGTGATTACTCCGCTCAGGAGGCATACGAGATGGGAATGGTGAATGCTGTAGTACCTCACGATAAGCTGGAAGAAACCGCGTTCGAATGGGCACAGGAAATTCTCGGTAAAAGCCCGACAGCCATCCGCATGATCAAGTTCGCCTTCAACCTGGTGGATGACGGTATGGTGGGCCAGCAGGTTTTCTCCGGTGAAGCCACCCGCCTTGCCTACATGACCGAAGAAGCCGAAGAAGGCCGAAATGCATTTCTCGAAAAACGAAAACCGGATTATAAAAAGTTTCCTTGGCTTTCGTTGTAAAAATGTCGCAGTAACTGCATTAAAAATTGAATGGATGCCACGATAACACGTACAACGGGCAGCCTGCCCTTTACTCATCAGTTGTGCAAAGGAGTTGAATAGTCAGTAGTGCCTGGTTTATGTCGCTGATTTCCAATTGGTTACAAAGGGATGATTCAAACTACGTGAGTGATCACTAGCAAAATAGCTGTTTAAGCGTCATATTCATCTATTTTGCTATTTTAAATTCATACGTAATCGTGAGTGTTTTTACAGTGTTTTGAAAACATTTTCTGTTAATACGAATCTTCAGAACAGTATGTGATCGTTCAAATATACTCAGGATTCAAGTCAATAAAATTTTATATAATTCTTTTATGTTGTCGCACAATGAGTTACATAATATTACTTCTTATTTAACCGGACACTACTGTTGAATAGTGTTTATTGGAACAGGTATTTTTGAGTTTAGATTCTGAAGTAATTCGAAGTATTTCCCTGCCGGACAGGCTGTCCGGCATACATGTACAACGGGCAGCTTGCCCGTTACTCAATATCCAAACAAAATCAACCACCGTCCAGTCAATGACACAAGCGGATGGTTACGCCAGGTCAGGACCACCAAAACCGAACCATAACCCTGTTCCCATTCTTTCCCCGTTCATAATCTTTCCAAGCCGGACAGGCTGTCCGGCGTACAAAAAAAAAGCGGCATCTCAAATCGAGATACCGCTTTTAAATTTAGATGTTCTGGTTGGATTATTACTTCACAAAAAGCATTTCGCGATAGATCGGCAGCGGCCAGTAATCATCCGGGCTGTAGCGTTCAAGGAAGTCTACCGCATCTCTGACTTTTGTCATCGCCGGAATTACTTTTTCCTTGTATTCTATGCTCTGCTCTAAAATGTCGCCGCCCTTCAGTTCTGCCTGAACTTCCGCGAGATCATCGAGAGCTGTTCCCAGGTTGTTTACTGCATCCACCATAGTTTTCAGCATGCCTTCAACCCCGGAATTTTCGATTCCCAGGCCTTTGGTATCACGTACCGCTTCACCCAGCTCATTAATATACCTTACGGCAGCCGGATAGACCATTGTTTTGGCAATCGCCTCGGTGGTGTCCACTTCTATCGTAATATTTGTCACGTACTGTTCAGCCCATATTTCCAGACGGGAATGAACTTCCGCTTCATTCAAAACTTTATATTTCTCAAAAAGTTTGATGTTCTTTTCACTGGCAAGATGTGGCAGTGCATCCGGGGTGGTTTTAAGATTCAACAGGCCGCGTTCTGCAGCTTCTTCCTGCCACTCATCCGAATAACCGTCACCGTTAAAGATTATATTACGTGCTTCTTTCATACTGTCAACAAGCACGTCTTTCAGTGCACTCTCAAAATCTTTCTCTTCAAGAGCGGCTTCGAGTTTCGTGCAATAATTATCAATTGCTTCGGCAACGATGGTATTCAATACCACGGTTGGGAAAGAAACCGACTGACTTGATCCCACAGCTCTGAATTCAAACTTGTTTCCGGTAAATGCAAATGGCGATGTTCGGTTTCTGTCGCCGGCATGCAACGGAATTTGAGGCAGCACGGGTGTTCCCAGTCCAAGTAACCCTTTCTTCTTCGAATTCTTCAACCCGCCGTTAAGAAGCTGCTTGATGATATCTTCAAGCTGCTCGCCTATGTAAGCCGAGATGATGGCCGGTGGTGCTTCGTTGGCTCCAAGACGATGGTCGTTACCCGCATGCCCGATGGATACCCTCAGCAAATCCTGGTGCTTGTAAACGGCATTCAGCACTGCACTAAAGAAAAACAGGAACTGCATATTTTCATGGGGGCTGTCGCCGGGTTCAAGTAAATTCATCCCTTCTTTCGTGCTGATAGACCAGTTCAGGTGCTTGCCGCTTCCGTTGAGTCCGTCAAACGGTTTTTCGTGAAGCAGGCATTCAAAACCGTAACGTTTGGCCGTTTTTTTCAGGATAATCATCATCAGTTGCTGATGGTCGGCCGCAATGTTACAATTTTCAAAAATCGGGGCCATTTCAAACTGGCCGGGTGCCACTTCGTTATGGCGGGTTTTTACAGGCACACCCAATCTGTACAATTCACGTTCTACTTCGAGCATATATGAAAGTACTCTTTCGGGGATGGAGCCAAAATAGTGGTCGTCAAGCTCCTGACCTCTCGGCGGTTTTGCACCAACCAGTGTTCTTCCTGCAGTCATCAGATCGGGCCTTCGATAGAAAAATTCCTGGTCAATAAGGAAATATTCCTGCTCCGAGCCCACTGTTGATGTAACACGTTTCGTTTCCACGCCAAACAGTTTAAGGGCACGTTTGGCCTGTTTGTTTAATGCCTCAACAGATCGCAGAAGCGGAGTTTTATGGTCAAGTGCCTCCCCTTTCCAGGATGCAAATGCCGTTGGTATGCAGAGATACTTTCCGTTTTGGTTTTCAATTAAAAATACTGGTGAAGTGGGGTCCCAGGCGGTATACCCTCGTGCTTCAAAGGTTGGCCTCAGTCCCCCGCTCGGAAAACTGGAAGCATCCGGCTCACCCTGAATTAAATCTTTTCCTGAAAATTCGGATACCGCTCCGCCTCCCTGGTTCGGGGTAATGAAACTGTCATGCTTTTCGGCGGTGGCTCCGGTCAGCGGCTGAAACCAGTGCGTATAGTGAGTGGCTCCTTTCTCCATCGCCCACTCTTTCATAGCCAGAGATACAACATCGGCCACTGTTGAATTCAGTGGCTCTCCTTCAACAATTGTTTTTTTCAGTTCTTTCCAGACAGTTTTCGGCAAACGCTCCTTCAGTTTATTCAATGTAAGCGTGTTTTCACCAAAAATTTCAGTGACCTGCATTTTAAAATCACCATTCTTCAGGGGCGACCAGCTTTTTGCGGCTGCTAATGCATCATATCGTTGTACTGTTTGTGGCATGATTCAAGTAATAGTTAGTAGTTGTTACGGTTTAAGTTTCTCCTTTCAAAAGGATCAGCTACAATATATTGACAACCTTCTTTTTATACAAAATTATTTTAATCGAAAATTTCGAATTAATTAACTTTAAGTAAATAAAGTTTATTTTACTTTAATTTTTTAAAGTGTAAGCGCTTTTTTATTTGATTAAGTTAATTATGAATAAAATATGAAGACACATCCCAAAAATTTTTAGGGTCTTTAATATTCGCTATCTTTCTTTTCTCAAAATAATCACACCAAACAGCGTGAATTTCACTCATTGAAATACTCAAAATTTTTTATTTGGCTGCGTGCTGCGCGTCCGCAAACTCTGCCTGCTTCATTTGTTCCCATACTTGCCGGTGCATCTCTTGCATGGCATCATTCAGTTTTCCGCTGGGATGCCTCTCTTGTTGCACTTTTGTGTGCTCTTCTCATTCAGATCGGTACCAATTTCGCCAATGATTACTACGACTTTCTGAAAGGTGCTGACACTCCCGACCGCATCGGGTTTGAACGTGCCACAGCTGCGGGTCTTGTTACTCCCAATGCCATGTTTCGGGCAACCTATCTGACGATGGCACTGGCTTTTGTCCTCGGGTTGTATCTTGTCTGGATTGGTGGGTGGATTATTTTGATGATTGGCCTGCTTTCTCTGCTTTTTGGTGTTTTATACACTGGTGGCCCGTTTCCACTGGGTTATAATGGCCTTGGAGATCTTTTTGTATTTATCTTTTTTGGCATTGTTGCTGTGATGGGAACCTATTATGTAAATGCCCTGCAGTGGAGTGTGCAATCATTTTGGTTGTCGGTTCCCGTGGGGGCGCTTTGCGTAAATATTCTGGTTGTAAATAATCTGCGTGATATAGAACAGGACAAACAAACCGGCAAACGCACGCTTGGAGTACTTCTGGGAGAAAAAGCCCTGCAGACAGAATACCTTCTGTTAGTTATCGTCTCGTTTTTAACTCCTTTCATTTTTTTCCTGCTCTATAATTTTTCACTCTGGATATTTTTGCCCTTCCTGAGTCTTCCCTTTGCCTTGCAGCTGATCCACCACATCTGGTATCACGATGATAAAAGAGAGCTCAATCAAACACTCGAACGAACTGCAAAGTTTATGGTTTTTTTTGGTGCCCTGCTTTCAATCGGCATACTTTTTCAATAAGCTTGGTTTATGCTGAATTTTTATGAATATAAACTCCCATTTGCCCGGCCGTTCAAAACAGCAAAAGCAGAATTTTCATCCAGAAGAGGAATTATCCTTCAATTCAAAAATCAGAAATTTGAGCTTCTGAGTGAGGCCTCCCCCCTTCCCGGCTTCTCGAAAGAAACGGTTCAGCAAATCAATAAAACTCTCCATCAACACCGGTATACTCTGGATGATTTTTTTCAATCCGGATTTTCCCTGGCTGATCTGAAAATTTTTCTGCATGAAATCCCCCGGTTTCCATCCTTACAATTTGCTATCAGTTATTTGGGGCTGGCCATTTTATCAAAAAAAAACAAACGAAGTATTTCCGACCTGACCGGAATACAGCCTGCCAAAGAGCTTTTTATCAATCAAACGATCGGTCACACAAATGAAAAATCGGTTTTAGAGCAGATTGATGAGGCAGCCCAAAACGGCTTTCAAACAATTAAAATCAAGGCTGACTCAACCCCCAAAAAACTTGCCGCCACTCTTGCTGAAGCTTCGGTAAAACACCCTCATATTTACTTCAGGATTGATGCAAACCAATCCTGGCCCGAAGAAAAAGTTCACGAATACAGCTCCCTTTTCTCCGGGATCAACATTCAATATATCGAAGAACCCACTCCGGTAACAACTCCGGAACATCTGCAAACTATTCAAAAAAAATGTGCCCTGCCGGTTGCAGTGGACGAATCCATCGAAACCCCGCAGCTGTTACAGGCATTTCTTGAATCTGGCCCGGATCTGGTTGTTGTTCTTAAACCGATGCTGCTTGGAAATATTTTTACGCTTTTGGAAACAATTGGAAATAACAGGAGTACGCATCAAAATGTAGTGGTTACCACGGCACTGGAATCAAAAATTGGGCGAACAGCAGTAGCTGTAATAGCAAGCCTGGTCGGTGACCCTGCCACAGCTCACGGATTGAATACCGGTCAACTTTTTGAGCACGACCTGTTCCCTGATTTTCCTTCTGTTAAAAACGGAGTCATCAAGGATCCGGAGGCTGAATATCACCTGTGTACGCTTCAAAACGTCGAACCCTCATTAATCAAACATCTTGAATAAACAATCATGAGCAGGAACACTTTTCATGTTCCGGAATTTTTCCTCCCCGCCAGTAACCTGATCTTTCTGGCTGATGGAGAAAAACGGTTCATTTACGGCGACCTGTACCAACTTGCACATCAGCTTGAATCTGAGGCCAGCCGATTACACATTTCTGAATCGAATCCACTGCTGATATTTTCCGAGCCTTCAGCAGAATCTGTTTTCCTGATTGCCGCGGCATTTCTTTCAAAAACTCCCATTCTGCCTCTGCATCCCGAAACGAGTAACGCTGAGCTGAACAATATTCTGGATTTGATTAAACCTGCTGCATTTTTCGGCTCCGGAGAATCACATCAAGACTTTACAAACAACACCCCTGCTTTAAAAATCAGCCCGGAATTTGACTCTCAAAATAGTGATTCTGAACTGATAAAATTCCAATTTGATGCCCCCGATCAGGTTGCCGGCTATTTTCTGACATCCGGCTCAACCGGAACCCCGAAAATTGTACCCGTAAAGCGGCGCCAGGTGTTTTTTGCAGCAAGAGCATCATCAGAGAACATCAAACCGGTTGAGAATAAATACTGGTTGTTGTGCCTTCCCCTGAATCATGTGGGAGGCATCAACGTGATATACCGCTCACTACTTTACAATTCAGCTATTTATTTGGCCCAGTCGTTCGATGCAGACAGAATTCACTCTCTTTTGAACGAAAATAAAGATTTCGAAGCGGCATCTATGGTTCCAACGATGCTGGATATGCTGCTGGAAAATTCATTTTTCAGGGTCCAATTTAATTTTAAAGGCCTGCTTCTTGGGGGCGGGCCCATTTCGATGGACTTAATCAACCGAAGCCTGACCCGCGGAATTCCTATCGTAACAAGTTATGGCATGACAGAAACATGTGCTCAAATTGCCGCCAACCCTATGCTGAAGCCCCGCGGTGATTATACACCCAAACAGAGTGTCGGCAGAATTTTTGAGCCGAACCAGATCGAAATTCGTACCGAAAGCGGCCAGGCTCTTCCTTATAACGAATCCGGAATTATCTGGTTGAAGGGTCCGCAGGTGTTCGACGGGTATTTGGATGAATCTCACAACAAAGGTGCCTTCGATTTTGATGGCTGGTTAAACACCGGTGATTATGGCCACTTGAATCGAAAAAACCAGTTATTTATTGAAAACCGCCGTACCGATCTGATTATTACCGGCGGAGAGAATGTAAATCCTGCTGAAATGGAAGAATGGCTTCTGAAACAGAATGAAATCCGGGAAGCGGCTGTGGTTGGTATTCCCGACAAAAAATGGGGACAAAAAGTTGTGGCCTTTTTGGTGATTGATCCGGATACGTTTGATATGGATTCACTCAAAATTGAACTTAAAGAACAGGTACGCAGGTATAAAATTCCCAAAGAGATTATTTTGACCCAATCACTCCCAAAAACGGATACCCTGAAAGTAAAAAAGGGAGAACTGCTGAAAATTTATAACAAGCAATTCAACAATGAATCAAGCTGAAGGGCAGTTATATGAAAAATGTAATTATTCGCCGGGATCGTAAACAGCCACCCCGATTCCAGAATCTCCCATTCCAAAATAGAGAAACCATGTTCCGTCAAGTTCGGCAAGCCCTTCAATGAAAACCACATTCGGAATTTGCCCCCCAACCTCAAGATCAGTATCAGGTTCCATAAAAAAATCGTCTGAGCGCTCTAACAGCCTTGTCGGGTCGTTGATATCAAAAAGCGCCTGTCCCGTACGATAAACAAGGTCATCATCAGCAGAGTTGTACAACATTAAAATTCCATGTTCGGTAATCAAAGGTGTGGGGCCCGGCTCCACTAGACCGCTGTCGAACATCCCCTCTCGCGGTTCCATCACCGGTTCCTCAATGGGATTCCAGTTGATAAGATCTTCCGACCAGGCAGACCATATGTTGGTGTCACCGAAGTACATCCAGTATCGTCCGTTAATTTTTTTTGGAACAATGGCTCCGGCTTTTGTCCATCCCAGCTCCGGAAAAATCAACCCGTGACGCTCCCATTCAAACAGGTCTTTGGAGGATGCCAGTGCCTGCCGGGCTGTTTCACCATCATAAGCGGTGTAAGTAAGCCAAAATGTATCATTAATTTTGGCAATTCTTGGATCTTCTGCTCCTCCGGGCAGCTCCCAATCGTCTGCAGGCTCAAAAACAGGATCGGGATGCCGATCAAAATTAAACCCGTCGGTACTGGTTGCCAGCCCGATGCGGGACGTCCCGTTCCAGTTGCCAATTCCTGTTGAATCTTCTGCTCTGTATAGCATATAAATGGTTTCTCCGTCGGACCAGGAAGCGGGATTGAACACATCTTTTGCCTCCCAAGTATCACCCTGCGGAGTGATAACCGGGTTACCGTCATACTTTACAAACGGTCCCATTTGCCAGTCAGACAGTTCAAAGTCTGCAGAACAGGAAATTAAAGTTAATGAGAGTACGATAATTGAAATGGCAGCCCAGATTTTTTTCAACAGTTCCATAGCAGTTTTTTATTTAGTCAATTGGTTTAGTAAAGACCATTGCAATTTATTTATATCCAAAAGATGAATAATCTGACAATAAAATTACAAAAAAAATTTACTCTGACCTTTTTTATTCATCCTGTTGCTTCTTAACTTTTCATCCTGCAATCAGTGATGCCCGGGTGGCGGAATTGGTAGACGCGTTGGACTTAAAATCATTACGATAAGCCTTAATGCGCTGCAAACGCCGATTTTTGGTAATTTTAGTTACTAAAATAGTTACCAACTCCCTCCTATGAACGTACTTTGGATATAAGAAATCTGCTACGTCCCAAATACGTTTTTTAGAAAAAGGCAAAGTTGTTCTTCGTAATCATTAACCCATAACGAAGACAACATGACGTATAAAATCTATCCCTTTCAACGAGACAACAAATACCGATTCTTTGTTCGGTTTGAAGATGAACACGGAAAAGTAAGAAACCTGTCAACCGGTGTGACTTTACCATTGCGACACACCAATAAGCAGCGGAAAAAGGCCGAAAAAAAGGCTCAGAAAGAAGCCAAAAAGCGTGTACTTAAAGCGATGGGCATGCATAACCCTTCCGTACGGCAACAAATTCAAACGCTCCGTGAATTTCTTGATACAACCTACTATCCCTATTTAAAAACGAACAGGGCCCAAGGCACGGTGACAAGCAATCAAATTGCACTCAGAGAGTTTTGCGTATTTGCGGCAATCGTCCCCTTGAAGCCTACAATAAAACCCATATCAACGATTATAAAATTCACCGCTATAATGAAGATGGCATCAAAAAAACGACTATAAACATTGAGTTGCGATCCATTAAAGCGGCTTTTTCGTGGGCATATAAACAGGATTACATCACCCATTTCGCCTTTAAAGGACAAGAATACTTGTTCGATGCACCTTCAACACGCCGTGAATTTAACGATTACGAGTTAAAACGCCTGTTAAAACAAACAGAAGGCAAGATGATTGGACTGGCTATTAAACTGGCTTATTACACTGGTCTCAGAATTGGAGAATTGACGGATACGACATGGAGAATGGTTAACTTTGAACAGCGCTACATTCACCTACCCGGAAAGATTACCAAATCTCGCAAACCTCGACAGGTACCACTAAACGACCAGGCTTTCAATATTGTCAAAATCTTGGAGCATGTTCTTAAAAGTAAAAAAAAACGGCATCCTCAATGGTTTAAAAACAAACCGTTTGAAGAGTGCTTTCTTCTGCAAAAACAAAGAGGATTCGGCAAATACAAAAAGAGAAGTGTGCAGGATATGTTTCGTAAGGAGATGAACAGAGCAGAATTACCGAA
>SL_3KL_010_SEDDRAFT_10000615_pt1 | contig 29882 bp, 27 predicted proteins | sample SodLakKL_010_SED_2_FD_10381 | JGI IMG/M metagenome (IMG submission 10381)
ACCTCATCCAGAGAAGTATTATCACACCGCCTGATAATCCAGGGTGAGATGAGTTTAACACCGGATTTCCTACGGTTTGCCCGTTCAACCGATTCAAATGCTATTTCATATACTAAACCTGGGTTAATACTCACGACCGGACCGAATTGTTCGCGGGTGTTTTTTGACACATAATCCCGTATCCGGAGGTGCTCATCAGAAACGATGCCCGACTTTGCTTTAACAATCGGAACAAGCAATTCATCTTTCCAAACGGCAAATGTGTATTCATTGCGGGATACATAAAGCAAGACTGCTTTTATTGTGGCGTGCCGGCGGGTCGCCGTGAATTTTGTATGGAATGATTCATTGAGCTCCGTTTCACTGACCGGAGACCTGTATGTACCGGTAATAATTCTGTTAAACACATATAGCTCTTTAGGGGATAACACTCTCCATAGTGAATGGATGTAATCTCTTGTATGTTTATAGGATGAATGATTAAGATCGTGAAGACGATCCATAATTTCGTGCAATGGCAGTGTTGAAGCACTCGTATTTGATTTTACCAGTAGCGTAGTTGCGTCGGTAAGGTTGCCTGTGTGCTGAATACATTCTTCAATAAGCCATAGCGGGAGTTCTGTAAAATCCGATACACATATACGAAGTTCATCATACTTGATATATCTGCGTTTACCGGTATTCCGTAACAATGATTCTGCCCAATGCCGGTCAGCATCAATTTGAATATCTTGCATATACCGGTACAGCCGGTGAACCCGTTGTTTCCGCGACGGTATCGTAAGCAGATCAAAATGAAGTTGTGCAAACGAATTCATAAAAATATATAAATTAAAAATAACCCGAAGTTATCACCCGAACACAACCTTTCCAACCTCACACTCACCGCACCGTTCTTCCCGGCAATAGAATTTATACAATTGTATCTTTCCTTGATACATTGGTGCAGTTGTTTTTTCCGGTTTACCGTTCAGCAATTCCTTGTCGATCTTGCGTGTTATATTGTTATCCGCCGGTGCAGATAGTGTGGAAAATAATTCTTCAGTCGCACCTCGTAGATCTATGTCTTTATACGTCCGTGCATATAAAAACAGAAATGGTAGTATAACATTTATCGTAATCTCGTCGATACGGCTCCTGCCGATCAGTTGTGTTAGCTTGCGCGAAGCTTTTTTACCGAACGTATAATGATTCTTCCAGTATCCATCGGCAGGTATTGTAAAATAGTTTCTGATCTCTTTGATTTTATTCCGTGGTACAGCATCCGGTTGTTTTACAGTACCGAGAAGAAATTCAAGCACAGGATTATCGATCATTCGTTCCACTATGCGGGCAAGCGCGGCTATGCGCAGCGTCGGGAAGTTTTGCGGACGCAGCCGGAAGAACTGCCATTCGGTTGCATCCATCGGCGAATGTTTGATTTTTGTTTTTTCGTTTCCAACTGTATGGCGTAATTCCTTTTGATAGGTATCGTCGGTTGTATTGTCAAGAAGGCCTGCCATTTCGAAAAGGAGCCCTTCACGTGCATCCCCGGGTAGTTCGCGTAGACGCGGGAAGGTCACAAGGGACGAAAGCCGTCTGAACGGAAGCTGATTTTTGGAATATCCGAGCGCTTCGGCTATCGATTCGTATAATAACTGCTCCCACGCATCTTTCTTTCGTAGATCATTAACCGATGGAGGGCGCGCCGGAGGTGGTATCTCATCGATGTTTCCCTGAAACGGTATCTCGCCGTACCGCGCGGCGGGTTCACGCAGATCGTAATTGTCGGGTGATGCAAGTTCGTGCAGACGGTTATGCATTGTCCGTACCTTCAGTTCAATTCGCCGCATACCAAGTGTAGTAATCCAGTTCAGTTTGAGGTTATTATCGACACCATCATTCTTTCCATAACAGGCTATATGATCCAACCGGCGTGAGCGCTCGCCCGATATAGACTTTTGCCAGACCGCGCGAACCGGTTCAATGAGAAACTGGTCGAGAATTAATGTCGGCACTTTGCGTCCGCTTTCTGTAGTTGTTCTCTCAAAGTCGCTGCCGGATTTCATTACAACGTGTAATATGACTTTATTATATCGCGGGTCGTGCTGGTGAAGGTGAGTTGACCAGTCTTCGAGCGTGCGGTGTATCTCGATGTCGCCGGCGTAGAGTGTGTCACCGATTTGTATTTTTGCGTTGAGGAAATCCGGTCCGGTGTCGGTGTTCGGTGTGCCCGGATCGATTATGGTTACGGAAAGTCCCTCGTGTGATTCGAGGGAAGCGGTACGGAAAAGCTGCTGCGACCATACTTCATGCAGGAACTTTTCCGGCAGCAACGTTGTGCGTGGCATGATGTTCCTCCCGGTTTGTTCATAGATTATGTGATCTCATTCCGGTATGTATTGATCATTGCATGCACTTCCACTGCGGTATCTCGTACATTATTCGCGTAAATGATCGATCGTCCGACGTTTATCAGTAGCAGATCCTTATTCTTCGTACAACCGTGTTCAACTGAATTTTTCAAGTCACCGCCCTGTGCACCGATACCGGGTAATAGTATCGGCATATCGGGGGCAAGTTTTCTAATGCCGGCAAGCTCGCGTGCTTGTGTTGCTCCGACCACGAGCCCGATATTTTTACTGGTGTTCCATTTCTTCGCCCGTTGAACTACCCTTTCATAGAGATAACGGTCACCGACTTTCAATTTTTGAAAATCCTTTGCACCCGGATTAGAGGTCAGAGCAAGAATGAAAGCACCTTTCTCCGGATACTGAATAAAAGGCTCCACCGAATCGGTTCCCATATACGGATTGACCGTCACGGCATCGAATTCAAATCCATCGAATAGTGTCTCCGCGTACCGTTCTGCTGAATTACCGATATCGTTGCGTTTACCGTCACCGATAGTGATAATTCCATCCGGTACCAGCTCAAGTGAATCCTCAAGCGCTTCAATACCCGATATTCCCTGTGCTTCGTAAAAAGCAAGATTAAATTTATAGGCACATACCATGTCCGATGTCGATTCGATAATGTGTTTATTAAATTCTACAATCGGGTCGCCTGTTTTTTGCAGGTGTGAAGGAATTTTATCGAGCACCGGATCAAGTCCGATACATAACAGACTATTACAGGTCTGTTGTATTTGCCGCAGCCGTTCGGTAAAGGTCATTTGAAGTTCTTCCACATCATTGATTCCATCGGTTTTTCGTTGCGTTGCGTATATTTGGCTGAAGTCTTTTTGTTGTATGGTGTAAGCACATCTCCGGATGTTTCAAAATATATTAATTGTCCGATCGGCATGCCATAGTATACGCGTACCGGCTGCTTAACCGAAATCTCCAGTGTCCAGTAATTACAAAATCCGACATCGCCCTTACCGGCGGTCGCGTGAATATCGATACCGAGCCGTCCAATACTGCTTTTGCCTTCGAGGAACGGAACGTGTTTATGCGTTTCGGTGTACTCAAGTGTTACACCAAGGTATAATCGTGAAGGAAACAATATCATCCCCTCATCGGGTATTTCAATATAGGTAACCTTATTGTGTTCTCTACTGTCCAATAAATCGTCTTTATAGATTGCAAGGTGTTTTCCGAGGTGTACGTCGTAGCTGTTCGAACCGAGGTGCTTCCGGTCGAACGGTTCAATTACTATTCTACCGCTCTCGATCTCGTCGAGTATCTGTTTGTCTGTGAGGATCATTTGTAAGATAGATAATCTGAGTGGTTATGTGTGCTTATTTATCCAGTAAAAATACGAAAAATCCGATGAACTGCAAAACCAAACGGCTACCCCATTCCGGATGTGATAAATGTTGAAGGAGAAAGAGCGGGAGGGCAAAAATTAATATATCTCCCGATTTGTCTGACTATGAAAGTCATTGATTTTAGAATGAAAATGCAGAATATTTTGCTTTTTTAGTGCCTTCTCCGTACTATTGGTTAGGTTCACTAAATTATAAAATCTATGGAAACAATCCTCGTAACGGGCGGCAGCGGATTGCTTGGCCGGTATGTTGTCAGGGCACTGCGGGATAAATATAGGGTTATTGTTCTTGATAAAATACCCCCTGAAGATTCTGTTGAATATCATGAGGGTAACGTCCTCGATCTGCCATTTTTAATAGAGAAGACACAAGGAATCGATGCTATCGTGCACCTTGCTGCAATCCCGCATCCGCTCGATCACCCGGCAGAGGAGGTGATTAATCTCAATGTAATGGGGACGTTCAATATGCTTGAGGCCGCCGCCCGGAATAATGTCCGGAAGTTCGTATTTGCCTCCAGCGAATCAACACTTGGCTTCGCATTTGCCGAACGTAAAAACCATCCTGATTATGTTCCGGTCGATGAAGATCATCCGCTTCGTCCGCAGGATCCGTATGGTATGAGCAAGGTGTTGTGCGAAGAAATGTGCAAAACATATACAAGACGTTACGCAATGCAAACCCTTTGTTTTCGTATGCCGTGGATATGGGTACCCGAACCCGAAGAGCAAAAATTGTATCGTACGTTAATCGATGAGTATCCGAATTGGTATAAAAATTTGTGGGCATTTATACATGGCATGGATGCGGCAGATGCGTTCGCACTTGCACTCGAGCGTGAGTATCGTGAGGAACAACGATCATGGTTTATTACCGCCGACGATAACTGGACCGGTGTTGCATCGATAAAACTCGTAAGGAAATTTTTCCCTGAAACTATCATCTATAAAAACCGGCTGCCGGATACAAAGAGTCTGATCGCAAATTACAAGGCAAAAACGGAACTCGGATTCAGACCCCGGCGAACCGTTAATGATGTTTTTAATGAGATCGCATAGCAATGAAACGAACGATACTGCTTGATGTCGATACCGGTGTCGATGATTCAATAGCGATCTTGTTTGCATTACGCCTGCCGCAGCTCGAGGTAAAAGCCATAACTACCGTTAGCGGTAATGTGCACGTTGATGAGGTAACTGAAAATACTAAAGTTGTGTTAGGGTTGATCGAGCACAAAGGAATACGGCTCGGTAAAGGAGCCTCAGCGTCGTTGCGTCGTACCCGTTTCCACGCACCCGAAGTTCATGGTGATGAAGGATTGGGAAATGTCCGGGGAAAATACATACGGTATCGTACCCGTATACAAACCGAGCGTGCGGTTCCGTTACTAATCGATATAATAAAAAAAAGTAAAACGCCTGTGTCGATTGTCGCTACCGGTCCGTTGACCAATATTGCCCGGGCTATTAAAAAAGACAACCGTACTATGCAACGCGTTAAAGAAATCATCAGCATGGGAGGATCGTTCGGGCATCGGGGAAATACCGGCCCGCTCGCTGAATTCAATTACTATGTAGATCCGGACGCTGTTAATGTTGTCGCACAAGCAGGAATACCGCTGACGATCGTACCGTTAAATGTAACCGAGACCGTACCCCTGAGCCGGAAAGATGTGATTGCATGGAGCCGAAAAGCAAATTCAGGTGTCTCGCGTTTTATCGCAGATGTTACAGAATTTTATATGGATTTCCACAGCAGGGTGGAAGGTTTTAGAGGCGGCTTTATGCATGATCCTCTTACAATAGCAATTGCTGCTGTTCCCTCAATAGTGAAAAAACGTTACAAAAAACCTATATTAATAGAGACCCAGGGACTTTACACGTCAGGAACAACACTTACCCGGGATGCGATAGGTAATGAAAAAAATGCACCCGTTGTTTCCGTGATTGCCGAGATCGACCATCGACGGTTTTGGAACCTGTTTCGAAAAGCTCTATTCGCTACCGATAAACACTGAGATGAAATTTTCAATTGTATTTACTCTCATCTTATTTTGTGTGCCGCAATCCGAAGCACAGGTACCGGAAATAATAGCATTTCCACGGGAAGCGCTTGTCGTTACCGATACGCTTGCAGCGCCTCACAGCACTTCACTTTCTTTTGAGCGTCTGCTTTCAAGTTTCCAGTGGAATCTCAATCATCAAACCAACTATATTCACGACCGATGGTTTCTCATGATTGATGAAAATTTCAGATCGGGATTGATCCGAACCGACCGGCAATTTATCAAGGATCAACAGGAACTCAGGATACTCGGGGGCAGACGTCTTAATGACCGTATGGATGTCAGGGTCTCTGGCTCGTCACTTTTTCTTTCGGATGATCAGATAACCGGCCTGAACGATGCCGGTATCTCTGATATGTATGCCGGTATGGGATATACGCTGTTTGATAATCTTACCGTCGTTCCGTATGTCGGGTATACAATAGACCGGCAGGCCGAAAAAACCGATTATGGATGGTCATATCTTGCCCGTTTACGTGGTGAAAATATAGAATATGCCGAGACATTCCTGAATATTGACAGTCAGTTTTCATTGCAACAAGTCGATCCGAGGACTACCGCGAGTCACTTTATCCATGTAGATCTTGAACGTGAATTCGATCGGCAGACATTTCTTACTGTTCAGTCATACTATACTTATTCACGCCGCGAGTTTTACTTCTCGGCAGATGATGTCACCCGGGATATATTTAATGTGGCTATGAATATCGATCAGCGGTTCGATCAACGAGTCGGAACCGCAGGAGAGATACAGTATTCGTTGCGTGAAAATATTACCGGTATGGTGAGAACATCGATTGATTGGCGCACTGTAACACGTGATTATTTCTATCAACCGACAACACCGGTTACCAGTTATCTGTTCGGTACATCGGTTGATGAATTTTCATTGAATGCCCGGATTGGGTTACGATATTCTTTCGGAGACCGGTTTAGCGGTTCAAGTCATCTTACCTATAGTGAGCGTTCGGAAGAGCACCGGCTTAGCTCCGTCGATGAAACCATACCCTCATCGTTTGTTGATGAGCGGGCAGAAAGCGAGTTTCGAAAAAATAACATTTCTCAGAGAACAACGCTTGCCACACAGGGATCTGTTCGTTTGGCGCAGGGGCACCGTTTTAACTTTGCCGGTTCGACATCGATACTGCGCTACGATACACCCAGCCCGCTTAGTTTTGATGATCGGGATGAACTTCGTATATTGCTGTCTACCGGTACCAGTCATACAATAAACAGATATCTTACACTTACTGTGTCGGCAGATCTTATGCTTGCACATGTCGTTTATTTACGGGCGCAACGAAGCGCCAATAATAACTGGAACAGGGTGTTACGCCTTACTCCTGCCCTCACCTATGAGCCGTTTGATTGGTTGAGAACTACAAATGCCTTTGAGGTGATGGCGAACTATACCGTATATGATTTTGAAGATATGCTCACGAATCTTCGCAGTCTTTCATACCGACAGATGGGATGGATAGATTCAACACGTGTACAATTAACCGAAAATACCCGGTTTGATTTTTTCTCACATTATCGTAGATATGAACGGGGTGAAATCAGGTGGGATGCCTTTACAGAGCGCCCATTGCACTCTTTTGAGGAAGTAACACTGATTGCATCGGTACGATATGATGTCCGGCCGGGATCAATTGCCTTTGCCGGAGGGATTCGGTATTTTAACCGTAACCGATATCGATATATTCAACGTGAACGTGAGTTTGAGACGCAGTTGCGTAACGTCGGTCCGACATGTTATATCTTCTGGGATATAGATCGGCGATTGCGTTTAACAATCCAGGGATGGTATGAACTGCAGTTTCGTGACAGAGAACATAGTGGGTCAATACCGAATATGACAGTCGATATCGGTGCTCGATTTTAATTAACTTTTTATAAATGCGGGAGCACAACATTGTCGGAACAAAAAGAGAAATATCAGTTAACACTGAAGAGTTCACCGGAAAACGTCGGGGAGGTCGAGCCGTTTTTAGAAGATGTGAATAACAAAATTAAACTTGGTGAGGTTGAGTTTCATAAGTTATTGGTCGCAACTACCGAAGCAGTCAATAACGCAATTATGCATGGTAATAAGTCGAATGTGCAGAAAAATGTTACCGTTATTGTTGTGATAAGAAAACACTATATAGTGGTTCGGGTAAGAGATGAAGGAGAGGGCTTCGACCCGAATATAATCCCGAATCCGCTGGATGAGGAAAATTTATTGAAAGAAAGCGGGAGAGGCCTGTTTTTAATGCAAACCCTCATGGATGAGGTTGAAGTCCGTGCAAATGAACACGATACGGGATGTGAAGTTCGGATGTCGTTATATACCGGACCAAAATCAGGATTGAAAGACGATGAGTAACATCCGGGATACCCTGGAACGGGTACCCCGGATATCTACTTGTTTTAATTATAGATTTACCTTTTCCATCATACCTTTAACACCACTCGCCGATTTGTTTAACGCTTCCTGCTCATCCGGGTTCAGTTTGATTTGAACGATTTCCTCAATACCATTCTTTCCGAGTTTAACCGGTACACCCACCATTACATCGTTCAGATTGTATTCACCTTCAAGCCACGCAGCGCAGGGGAGGATGCGTTTTTTGTCTTTTATTATTGCTTCAGCCATTTCAACGCTTGACGATGCAGGTGCATAATAAGCACTTCCTGCCTTTAAATAATTTACAATCTCAATACCACCATCGCGCGTGCGTTGTACGAGACGGTCTATAGTTTCCTTATCCATAAGATCGGGGAGTGGAATTCCGGCTACTGTTGAGTAGCGTGGTAACGGCACCATCGAATCACCGTGACCGCCAAGTACAAATGCAGAAATATCTTCTACCGAAACGTTGAGTTCCATTGCGATAAATGTACGGAAACGGGCCGAATCAAGCACGCCGGCCATACCCATAACACGATTTTTCTCAAAACCGCTCGTCTTGTATGCTACATAGGTCATCACATCGAGGGGATTTGAAACCACGATGAGAATAGAATTCGGTGATTGTGCCACAGCCTGTTCGGTAACTGATTTTACGATATCGGCATTTTTTGCCAACAGATCGTCACGGCTCATGCCCGGTTTTCGCGGAAGTCCGGCAGTAATGATTATAATATCCGAATTTTTTGTGTCTTCATAATTATTGGTGCCGATAACCCGGGTATCGGTACGCTCAACAGGTGTCGCCTCATACATATCGAGGGCTTTACCTTGCGGAATACCCTCCACTATATCGACGAGGACAATTTCATTGGCAAGTTCTTTATTGGCGAGTATATGTGCAGTTGTCGCACCGACATTTCCAGCACCGATTACTGTAACTTTCATAATACACTCCGTTTGCTGATTTTGAGAATGGTTTTATTTAGACGCATCTAACATTGTGTAATCTATGGCAGGAGCATCCGCTCTCGATGCGGATATGAGGTAAAGATTAAGATAAATATAAAAAAGCCGAAGTTTGTTATGCTTCGGCTATAATGTTAACTCTTTTTCTGTTTTTTCCGAATCGCTGAAATTTCACAGTGCCATCCTTCAGTGCAAAGAGCGTATCGTCGCTTCCTTTGCCGACATTAATGCCGGGATGAATTTTTGTGCCGCGCTGGCGCATAATAATGCTGCCTGCGGTTACTGTTTGCCCGCCGAAGGCTTTCACGCCCAGACGTTTGGCAACACTATCGCGACCGTTTTTTGTACTTCCAAGACCTTTTTTATGTGCCATAATCTTACCTCGTAAAAAAATACTTATGAAATCTTTTCAATGTGCAGTGTTGTGTAATGCTGGCGGTGACCGCGTTTTACTTTGTAGTCCTTGCGTCGTTTTTTCTTAAACACAATTACTTTTTCACCACGGCCATGCTCAAGCACTTTTGCTTCTACACGATGCCCGTCTAACGATGGAGTTCCGATATTCGTTTTTTTATCGTCTGAAATAAGTAAAACCTTATCAAAGCTTACTTTGTCGCCGATTTTGTTCGGTAACCTATCGACGGTAACCGTATGTTTCGGGGATAATGTATATTGTTTTCCCTGAATTTCAACCACTGCAAACATAAGGCTTGTTTCCTTACAAATACTTACTTAATGTGCTAATATTTAAGACAACCAATTTACAAAAAATATTTTTCAATGTCAATTCAAAAAAATTATCCGAAAAAAGGCAACTTTTATTGACAATAGTGCTAATTATCTGTAAATTTCTGGTACTTTTGCGCATATTTGTAAGTAACTATTTAACCGATTGGCCAAAGTGCTTAATGTAGCGGTGTTTGCGTCCGGCCGGGGGTCGAATTTCCGGGCAATCTTAGACAATATTGACCGGGGCGAGATAAAAGCACGCATATCAATAATTATAAGTAACAGGAGTGATGCCGGCATATTTAACATCGCTCAGGATAGAAATATTCCGTACCGGCATATAAACCCATCGGATTATACCACTGAAAAAGATTACTGTAGTGAAGTTCTCTCGCTTCTCGATGAGTGTAGTGTCGGTTTGATTGTTCTTGCCGGATATTTGAAGAAAATTCCATCGGAGATTATCACACAATATCGCAATAGAATAATGAATATACATCCGGCATTGTTGCCTGCATTCGGGGGCCAGGGGATGTATGGGATGAAAGTTCACCAAGCGGTTGTAGAGTACGGGGCCAAGGTAACCGGTGTGACGGTTCACTTTGTTGATGAGGAATACGATCACGGTCCCATCATACTCCAGGAGCCAATCGGTGTTGATGATGATGATACTCCGGAATTACTTGCGGAAAAGGTACTTTCGGTTGAACACAGAGTATACTCCCGCGCAATTAAATTATTTGCAGAAGATCGATTATCTATTGATGGCAGACGTGTATACGTAAAAAACAATAAAGGAAAATAACGTTGATAACTATCAGACGGGCACTGATAAGTGTTTCGTATAAAAAGGGAATTGTTGAATTTGCGGAGGCATTACATAAACGGGGTATCGAGATAATTTCAACAGGAGGTACAGCGAAAACGCTCACTGAAAAAGGTATTCCCGTTACCTCGATATCGGATGTAACAGGTTTTCCGGAAATACTGGATGGCCGGGTGAAGACGTTACATCCCTCCGTGCATGGTGCTTTGCTTGCACGGTCAGATATTGAATCCGACACCGAAACACTCGCTTTGCATAAAATCGAGCCGATAGAACTCGTCGTTGTAAATCTCTATCCGTTTGAAGAAACGGTGAGTAACGGAACCGTTTCGGTAGATACAGCAATAGAACAGATTGATATTGGCGGTCCAACAATGATACGTGCTGCTGCGAAGAATTTTAAACATCGCGCAGTGATTGTTAATCCGAATCACTATGATGAAATTCTCCGGGAAATTGAAACCCATAACGGGGCTTTGCCTGAGGAGAGTACTTTCCGGCTTGCTCAGGAAGCATTTCAATATACTGCACACTACGATTCGGTTATTGCACGGTATCTGAATTCGCTCACGGATGAATCTAGTGGACTTCCGGATATATTATCGTTATCACTAACTAAAGAAATGACGTTGCGGTATGGTGAGAACCCCCATCAGCAGGCAGCACTATACGGGCGCTTCTCGCGATATTTTCAACAATTACACGGTAAAGAATTATCGTATAACAATATTCTTGATCTTACTGCTGCATGTCAACTGGTCAGCGAATTTGATCGCCCTACGGTTGCCATTATCAAACATAACAATCCGTGCGGTGTAGCAAGCGGTGATCGCCTGGCGACAGCATATCAGCGGGCATTTGATGCAGACAGAACATCTGCATTCGGGGGCGTAATAGCGGTGAATCGTCCCCTCGATATGGCTACGGCCGAAGCGATCAATAAGATATTTACCGAAGTAATTATTGCACCCTCATATGAAAATGACGTACTTACTTTTTTACAGAAGAAAAAAGATAGACGTATTGTTCGCCAGGCAGTCGATTTACGATATATACAGGAGATGGATATGCGAAGTGTGTATGGGGGTATATTGGTACAGGATCGGGATAGTAAACGAATAACGAAAAACCAATTTCAGGTAGTGACAAAACGCAAACCCGATGATCGGGAATTAGAATCATTGCTGTTCGCCTGGCGGGTAGCAAAACATGTTAAATCGAATACAATAGTTTTTGCCCGTGACGATCAGTCCCTGGGAATCGGGGCGGGCCAGATGTCGCGTGTAGATTCTTCAAAAATTGCTGTAAAAAAAGCAAATGACGCCGGTTTTAATCTCAAAAACAGCGTGGCGGCAAGCGATGGATTTTTCCCTTTCGCCGATGGAGTCATCGAGCTTGCACGTGCCGGGGCAACCGCCGTAATTCAACCGGGAGGATCGATTCGGGATCAGGAAGTTATTGATGCAGCCGATAATTATAATTTGACTATGGTATTTACCGGTATTCGCCATTTTCGGCATTAATTTTGTTTATGGCATTAAATTTGCTACATTAATATATATTCAATAAAAAGGATTTTATAAGTATGGGATTATTTTCAATGTTTTCCGCCGATCTCGCGGTCGATCTGGGAACGGCAAATACACTCATTTATATGCGTGGTAAAGGTGTTGTATTAAACGAACCTTCAATTGTTGCCTTTGACCGAAACACAAAGAAAATCGTGTCCATAGGAAATGAAGCTCGGGATATGGTTGGGAAAACACATAGTGATATTCGTACTATTAGACCGTTACGGGACGGTGTTATTGCGGATTTTGAGATAGCCGAAGGAATGCTGCGTGCGTTTATTAAAAGAATTAACGCCAACTGGTTTCCAAGCAGGCGGATTGTAATATGTGTTCCGAGCGGTATTACTGAAGTAGAGAAACGAGCTGTTCGTGATTCTGCAGAACATGCCGGTGCACGGGAAGTTCATCTCATTGCCGAGCCAATGGCCGCTGCTATCGGCGTGGGACTTGATGTGGAAGCACCTGTCGGGAATATGATTATTGACATCGGCGGCGGCACTACAGAAATTGCCGTTATAACACTTTCGGGTATTGCAAATGAAGAATCAATACGGATTGCCGGCGATGAAATGAATAGTGCAATCATTCAGTACCTGAAGAAAAATCATAATGTTCTTATCGGGGAACGAACTGCCGAAGAAGCCAAATGTAAACTCGGTTCTGCGATGCCGTTAAAGGAGGAGATTACATTACCCATCAAAGGACGTGATCTTGTTAACGGTATACCGAAAACGCTCGAGGTTAGTTCCGTTGAAATACGTGAGGCATTATCAGAATCGATAACGACGATCGTTAATGCAATTAAATTAACGCTTGAGAAAACCGAACCCGAATTATCAGGTGATATTCTCGATCGCGGCATTATGTTGACCGGCGGAGGCGCATTATTGAAAGGCCTCGATGAACGTATCCGGCTTGAATCAAGCATCCCTGTTCACGTTGTGGATGATCCGTTGACAGCGGTCGCACTCGGAACGGGGAAAGTGCTTGAAGATCTTCCAAGATATATGAAAGTCTTACTCAAAGCCCGGAATTATTAGATGGTTTGAGAAGATACAAGCTATTTTGTATTATACAATGGTATGCAACGACTAATTTATTTCATGCAAGTATATCGGGAATATGTCATTCTTGCTGCGTTGATTGCAATTTCAGTGGCATTATTCCCCCTCAATGATAATCCTCAGATCAAGCAGCTTCGGGCGTATACTATAGCAGGACTCGGATTTTTGCATGAACCTGTATCTGTAGTGACCGAGACGGTTACACTGCGAGCAGAGAATCAGCGGCTGCGACGCTCAAATATTCAGCTTGCCGATGAGGTGTATCAATTACGCGAAGCACGACTCGAGAACATCCGGCTAAGAAGAAAACTGGAATTCAAGGAACGCTCATCATATGATCTTGTCGCTGCACGTGTTGTCGGGCAATCTATCGACGCTGTTCGCAATACAATTACGCTTAACGTAGGTAAAAATAACGGTGTCCGTGAACAAATGCCCATCGTTTCTGAATCAGGATTAGTAGGAAGAGTTGTGCTGACATCGGATAATTATTCGATCGGACAGGTTTTATTAAATATGGACTTCCGGACCAGTGCAAAGGTAGAGCGGTCAAGGATAGACGGGATAGTGCAATGGGACGGCTCGACACATTTACGTTTAAGCAACGTTGCAAAAACACTTGATGTAAACGAAGGCGACGTAATTGTTACATCCGAGTATAGTAATATTTTTCCGCCGGGAATATTTATTGGCATTGTTTCCCGTGTGCAAAATATACCGGGTAGTATCACAAAAGATATACGGGTACAACCGGGGGTTGATTTCTCACGGCTTGAAGAGGTGTTCGTCATGCTGTACAAAGCCGATGAAGAAAAGATAACCCTTGAAGAATATTTTGACCGGAGATAACGGTCTCTTATGATTAAATATGCTCGCTATGTCCTTGTTGTGGTCGCTCTGCTGGTTTTTCAGGCATCGGTTATACCTTTTATATCGCTGGTAGGTGTAACGCCTGATCTGCTGCTGATATATGTAGTAGTATTGTCATTGCGTGAAGGCCAGATACCCGGCACAGTTGGTGGTTTCCTTATCGGCTTGGCAAGTGATTTCGTGACCGGTGATTTTTTAGGCCTGGGTGCTTTAACCAAAACTATAGCGGGATTTGTAGCGGGTTTTTTCTTTAATGAAACGAGTCCTTTACAGCCATTAAGTACATATACCTTTTTGGTGGTTGTGGGTGTTGCGGCGATTGCGCATAATATGATCCATTTCGGATTTTTATTGCAGGGTATGCCGGTAGGAGTCTCTGAAATTGTATTTAAGTTTATTATCGGAACAACAGTGTATACGGTGGTGGTAGCTTTAATTCCGTATTTTCTTTTTTCAGCACGGTCGAAGTCAATTCATACATAACACGAAGTGGTTATGAGTAACGGACATTTTGGTTCAGAATCACGTAAAAGAATATTTATAACGGTTATTGTCGTTGTCTTGCTGGTTTTGATCGGACGGTTGTATCAATTGCAGCTCGTCTATCAGGATGAGTGGGGTAAGAAGTCTCGCGAGAACAGTGTACGCACCGTTTTACAGGAGCCGGTGCGCGGATTAATGTATGATCGTCGCGGACGACTCATTGTAGATAATCGTCCGTCGTATGCTGTTACGCTAACACCAAATGAGTTCCGGTCGGATATGATAGCCGAGCTTGCCTTCATACTCGATCTTGATGAAGAGGTTCTCTCCAATCGAATTCAACGTGCCCGCCGATGGTCAAGATTTGTGCCGAGTAAAATTAAACGGGACGTCGATTATGATGTGATCGTCCACCTTGAAGAATTTCGTGAACGGTATCCAGGAGTGGATTATGTGGTCGAGGCGAAACGTCATTACAATTCACGAGCACGTATGTCGCATATACTCGGATACACAAAAGAGATTTCCGATCGGCAGCTTGCACGGCAACCCGATATCTACCGTCCCGGCGATGTGATCGGCTCATCGGGTATCGAAGCCGCTTATGAAAATGTACTTCGTGGTGAACGGGGATATAATTATATTGTTGTTAATGCCCGTGGTCAGTTTGTTGCAGATTATTCGGATGGACAGAAAAACGTGCCCTCCCGTGAAGGTTCCGATTTATTCTTAACCATCGATGCTGAACTGCAGGCATATGCCGAAGAACTTCTGGAGGATCGGTCGGGATCAATTGTAGCCATTGATCCGGAAACAGGCGGTATTCTGGCACTGGTGAGTAAACCTGATTATGATCTTTCATATTTCAGCGGGGTGACCCCGCCGGATGTATGGCAACAATTAAATGCCGATACAACTCAACCATTATTTAACAGGGCAGCATCCTCCATATATCCACCGGGATCAACGTACAAATTAGTGCTTGCTGCAGCGGCGCTTGAAGATGGTATTATTAATGAACGATGGACCGCAAGCTGTCCCGGTTGGTACCGTTTCGGTAACAGGGTATTCAGATGTCATCGAGCCGAAGGCCACGGAAGTGTAAATGTTGTTGAAGCTATCCAGAAATCGTGTAACGTTTTCTTTTATCAATTAATGTTGAAGGTTGGTTTCGATCGCTGGTCAAATTACGGCAGGCTTTTTGGGTTCGGTCAGAGAACAGGCGTCGGTAGTTTTGAAGAAACCGGCGGTATTTTACCAACAACTGATTATTACAACCGGATTTACGGTGTCGGACAATGGACGCGGGGTAACCTCATCAGTCTGGCAATCGGGCAGGGAGAGCTAAGCGTAACACCGATGCAGATGGCAGTCTATGCAATGCTGCTTGCGAATGAAGGCAACTACCACCAGCCACATATGGTAAGTCACATCTATGATTTCAAATCCAGGAATATTTTTGAGCTTCCGTATGAAACCAACCAGGTTCAATTATCAAAATCTACCTGGGATATTTTACGCCGGAGTATGAATCTGGTAGTTGATTATGACGGCGGTACGGGGCGCGGCGCTCAGGTTCGTGGAGTGTCTTCGGCCGGAAAGACCGGAACATCACAAAATCCCCACGGTGAAAATCACGCCTGGTATATTGGATTTGCGCCGTATGATAATCCGAAGATTGCCGTGGCCGTAGTCATTGAAAATATCGGAGGCGGTGGTAGATACGCTGCTCCGGTTGCCGGTCGTTTGATTGAACGGTACTTGCAGGGTACGATCGTTCGCGATCGACCGCACCGCACCGTCCCGGTCATAGATGATTCACAAACAGAGGGAGATGAGGAGTGATGGGATTGACTCGAGACAACATAAAAGTGACAAACGGCTCTTCTGTTGACGGTATTCTTATTTTCTGTACCTTGCTCCTTACCGCAATCGGACTTGCATCAATATACAGTGCAACATATGATGCCGGCTCATCAATATATTTTCAACGACAGTTAATCTGGGCTATACTTGGTACAGCAGGTATGATTACGATGCTGTTTGTATCCCCCCGTACCGTCGAAACGATTGCAGTGATTGCTCACATAATTATGCTCTCTATTCTTGCTATGGTGCCGTTTATCGGGAAAACCGTTGCAGGGACTACTGCATGGATCGACCTTGGACCGTTTAATTTTCAACCATCGGAAGTTGCAAAAATAACAACAATACTTGTTCTTGCGCTTTACTTATCAAAAAACAATACAACTGTGAAGTCGTTCAAAACACTCGCAACTGCCGGCCTTATTGTCGCAATTCCAATGGGACTCGTTTTATTACAGGCAGATGTAGGAACATCGTTAATATTCTTCCTGATGTATATACCGGTTGTTTATTGGGCAGGTGCATCACCGTTTGTAGTGCTTGTTCTGACTGCTCCGTTCATTATCGGCCTTGCTGCACTTATCGGCGCAACAGCTTTGCTTGTTGCCCTTGGCCTGTTACTAATTGCCCTTTTTCTGTTGCGTGAAAATGGTTTCTTATCGGCTATAGTTTTTGGATTAAATTCAGCGATTGCAGTTTCAATTCAGTTTTTCTATGAACGACTCGCACCGCACCAGCAAAGCCGCATTGCAAACTTCATAGAACCGGGCAGTGATCCGCTTGGAGTGGGTTATAATGTAATTCAATCAAAAGTGGCTATTGGGTCGGGGGGATTGGCCGGGAAGGGCTTTTTAAATGGTACACAAACTCAATTGAATTTTATTCCTGCCCAATGGACGGATTTTATATTTTGTGTGCCGGGTGAAGAGTTTGGCTTTATTGGAGCATCGTTGGTTTTAATACTACTCGGCATTGTTTTTATCCGCGGGGTAAGAATTGCTTCTATCGTTAAAAGTAAATTTGCAAGTCTTGTTGCAGTAGGCTTTATCGGCATTCTCTTTTTTCATACCGTTATTAATATTGGAATGACCATCGGTTTGACTCCGGTCATCGGCATTCCTCTTCCGTTTCTGAGCTACGGTGGATCGGCGCTTTTTTCAAAGTTGATCATGATCGGTTTGCTCAGTTCGTTTTACGCTAACCGCAAAGAATACACATAATTTATAGGAATACTACTATGGCGAAACGAGCGCAACGGTCCCGTCCTGCTAAAAAATCAAATCAAAAATCTCATCCGTTACGGTTACCACCCCATGAACTACGTTGGCGCTGGTCAGATAAGGATATTTCAGTTACCTCGACTGACGATGCAAAATCTTCAACCGATATTATCGGACAGGAACGGGCACTGAAATCTCTTCGTATCGGTCTTGAAATGAAACATTTTGGCTATAATGTTTTTGTTACCGGATTAACCGGTACCGGCCGTACCACGACCATTAAACGTATGTTGAAAGAGTTTGAAAATAACAACCAGCATCTTGAAGATATCTGTTATGTATATAACTTTCACGATGCCGACCGACCGCTGATGATTCGTTTGCCGGCAGGACAGGGGAAATCTTTTGAAAAGGATATGAACGACTTCGTAGCAGATTTACAGAAGACGATCCCCACAGTTCTGGAAGGAAAACGGTTTCAGGAAAAACGGAAGGAGACAATCGAACACTTTCAAGGCCGCCAGAGAACAATTTTACGGGACTTTGAGAAAAAAGTAAGAGACCGCGGATTTGAGATGATACAGGTTCAGGTGGGGGCTATGGTCAGACCCGAGATAGCACCGGTAATCGAAGAAAAACCCATCGCAATGGATCAACTCGACGGACTTGTGAAGGAAGGGAAAATAAGTCAGGACGATCTTAAGAAATATCAGGAACAGTATTCTAATCTTGTTGCGCAGATGGAAACTGTTTTCAGGGAAATGAAAAACATTGAACGGAAAGCCCGGGAAGCGCTCGATAAACTCGACGAGCAATTTATTCTGCCGATTGTAAAGGATGCCGTCTCCGAAATTGCCACAAAATATAAGAATGAAAAGATATCACGTTATCTCGATGATGTTTGTAAGAGTGTGATGGAAAATCTTGATCGTTTTCGGAAAGACGAACAACAATCACAACAGATGCCCTTCCAGATACAACAACAGGATGATACGTTTACTGAGTATAAAGTGAACGTGGTTGTCGATAACTCCGAACAGGAAAATATTCCTATGATCGTTGAAACAAATCCAAAATACCGGAGCCTGTTTGGAACGATCGATCGTTCGTTTGATCCACGAGGAATGTGGAAAACCGATTTCACTCAGATTAAGGCAGGTTCTTTGTTGAAGGCAAATGGGGGGTATCTCGTACTCAATGCTCTGGATACGCTGATCGAACCCGGTGTCTGGCAGGATTTGAAAAGAACTCTGCGTACGAATCTTGTCGACGTTCAGTCGTATGAACCGTGGTTCTTTACATCGAGCGGTTTAAAGCCCGAACCAATAGAAATTGATGTTAAAGTAATAATGATCGGCGATGCGTTTCTTTATCATTTATTGTATGATAGAGATGAGGATTTTAAAAAGATATTTAAAATACGTGCCGACTTCGATGTTGAAATGGAGCGGACTGAAGAACATATCGGTAATTACAGCGCTTTTATAAAAATGCTATGTGAAGATGAGAAAATTCTAAAATTCGAGCAGGATGCTATCGGTGAAGTGGTTGAATTCGGTGTCCGGACTGCCGGGCGCAAGAAAAAACTATCGACTCGTTTTAATGTTATAGCAGATATTATCCGTGAAGCGAATTACTGGGCAAAAAAAGAGAATGCTTCATCCGTTAACGGTACACACGTTGAGCGTGCAATTGAAGAGCGTATTGATCGGGTTCGTCTTGTTGAATCCAAGATTCAGGAACTGATTGAAGAAGGCACGTTGATGATAGAAACCGATGGTGAAGTGATCGGTCAGGTTAACGGGCTTGCTGTATACGATCTCGGTGAACATGCGTTCGGTAAACCAACAAGAATAACGGCAAAAACTTCAATCGGAAAAGGTAATATTCTAAATATCGAACGTGAAGCGGATCTCAGCGGACGGGTCCACCGTAAAGGGGTTGCGATCCTAACCGGTTACCTCCACTGGATGTTCTCACAGGACAAACCGCTTGCCTTCAATGCCAGCATTTGTTTTGAGCAGTCATACTCCGGTGTAGATGGCGACAGTGCATCATCAACTGAAATCTATGCTATCCTGTCGAGTCTTGCTGAACTCCCGATCAAACAAAATATTGCTGTAACGGGCTCGGTTAATCAAAAAGGTGAGATTCAACCGATTGGTGGTGTGAATATGAAAATTGAAGGATTTTTCGATGTTTGTAAAATGCGCGGTTTAACGGGCGATCAGGGAGTGATTATCCCGCATCAGAATGTACAGAATCTTATGTTAAGAAAAGATGTGATCGAAGCGGTTGAGAAAAGGAAGTTTCACATCTTCGCCATCAAAACCGTCGAAGAAGGAATTGAACTACTCACCGGGGTAAAAGCCGGTAAACGTACGCGTACCGGAAAATTTGAGGCCAGAAGTATTTTCGGCCGTGTTGATCATAAGTTACAGGAATATGCAAAACGAGTACGTGGTGCGATGAGACGTGTTGACCGGGAGAGTAATTAATTTGTATTGAGAAAATGACACTACATCGGTTCTGCACCTAATTCCCGCCGCATTGCCTCAATAACGGGATGCTCTTTATTTTTTTCACCGTTTGTACTTTTGTTATCCCGTCTTATCTTATCTTTCTCTATCTGGAATGAGGTCGGTATCCCGAAAACCCGCTCGGATATTTTACTTAAATAATCCTTATTTCGCCGGAGTGTGTTGAGTTGAAAATCATTTTCGCAGGATAGTTGTAAACATCCGTTATCTACATCGACAAGTGCCGATTGGCTGAGAATAGAACCCAGGTTAATTCGGGATGTCTTAACAGCAGTAACGAATTCATTCCAGCGCGCAAATGCCTCCTCAGCGGATATTGATTTAGGTGTGTCAGATGGTTGCACAGGTTTCTGGGGAGGCTGTTCCCGAACTACGTTCGTAACGGGTGAGGGAGGCGATTGTTTGCTAACCGGCGATGTATTTGTCGTACCATTAGTGGTAGTGGTTTGCCAGCCTGCATGAGCACTTCCCCGAATTGGGATGCCGCCATCATCAGTCACGTTGTTTTTTTTTAATTCATCCAGACGGTTAATCAACGTTTGCATATCCGCGGTTTTTTCCATTTTAATCAATTCGATAATACCGCTTTCCAGCCGGATTCGCGGCTGTGAACTATACCGAAGATCCTTGTGCAATTCGATAATTGCCCGGAGATACCGTATGAGATCGACATCGTTGAAGTGCCTGGCTTCTTCCTGATACCGTTTACGGTATTCGGCAGATGTTTCTATCAAATCTGATGAATTTGTTGTAGTAATGGTGAGCAGATTCCGGACATGTTCTGCAAGACCGGCCAGGAATTCACGCATATCGTATCCATTATCCACAATACGGGCGATAAGCTGGAGCCCGCGTTTTGTATCACGGTTACGGAGTATATCGGTTACATCGAAATACAGATCCTGATCAACTATATTCAGCGTTTCAAGTACCAGCGCTGCAGTAACATTGGTGCCTGAAAATGCGACAACCTGATCGAAGATGCTTTGTGCATCCCGCATAGATCCGTCGCCCTTCTTTGCAATGTATAGCAACGCATCGTCTTCGATGGTAATGTTTTCTTCTTTCGCAATTAACCGAAGACGCTCTATAATATCATTAATTGCGATGCGCCTGAAATCGAATCGTTGACAGCGTGAAAGGATTGTGGGTGGTACTTTGTGTACTTCGGTTGTCGCAAAAACAAACAGAACATGTGACGGCGGTTCCTCGAGAGTTTTTAAAAGTGCATTGAATGCCTCTTTGGTAAGCATATGCACTTCGTCGATGATGTACACTTTATATTTTGATTTTGCCGGTGCATAGCGTACCGCTTCACGCAGATTTCGTATTTCCTCAACGCCGCGGTTTGAAGCACCGTCTATCTCAAAGACATCGACATTCCTTCCGCTGCTGATTTCCTGGCACGATTCGCATTCGTTGCATGGAGTACCATCCACCGGTTTGGCACAATTTAATACGCGGGCGAGTATCCGGGCAACGGTAGTCTTACCGACACCGCGCGGGCCGCTGAAGATGTAGGCATGGCCGAGCCGGTTCTGCTGGATGGCATTCTTTAATGTTAAACTAACATGTTGTTGTCCGACAACGTCTTCGAATGTTGTCGGCCGCCATTTTCGAGCTGTTACGATGTAGGTCATAGATAAAGATTTACTGAGTATTCAATGTTACCGTGTCACGAGTATCGGGCAAGGTGCACTCTTGATCACCCTGTCGGTCGTGCTGCCGATGAGATAATCGGCGATTTCGTCGTGGCCGCGTGTTGACATTACAATGAGATCATGTTTTTGCGATTGTGCTTGTTTTACTATTTGTGTGTGAGAGCTGCCCTCGGTAATGCTTGTTGCAACTTCGATTCCCGAAAGATCGAATGATTGTAAGAAAGCTTCGAGCCGCGCCTGTATACGCGGCTTGATGTCGGGATCGAGCTGGAATATTGATTCTACCCCGGCGGCATAATATGCAGGATGAAACCGTACTTCAAGCGAATGCATCAGGTTAATTTTCGCATTGTATTCCTTTGCCAGTACTACTGCGTACTCCATTGCCTGCCGTGAGCTTTCTGAAAAATCTGTCGGCACCAGTATATTGTTAAATAAAAGCTCTTGTAAATCCGCATGCTTCGGTTTTTTTGTCACAAGCACGGGACAAGACGCGGTTTGAATGACTTTTTCGGTAACGCTACCCAATAATACGTGTGCCACTCCTGACCGGCCATGCGTTGCCATCACAATCAGGTTAACGATATTATTCTTTGCATACCCGGTGATAACTTCGTGTGGTGAGATACCGCGTTCCATCACTTTTTCAATTGAAAGCTTCTTCGATGTTTCGTTTGCGTTTTCGATGATCTCATCACAATAATTGTTGGCTGATTCCTCGATGCTTTCATACAAGTCATCGGCCGATGAAAATGATTTTTGTGAACCGTACGGATCATATTCAAACATTGTAATTGCATGCAGTAATGTGATCTTCGATCCGAATTTACCGGCAATTTTATATGCATAGGGGAGTGCTTCTCTGGATGTATCGGAGAAGTCTATCGGTACCAGTATATGATCGAGAGGTATCATCGCTTCTTCTTTTTTGTTTTTGATGTATTTCGTTTTCTGGTCTTACCATTAGTAAACGTATGGTCGAGTGCCTCCAGTATAGTATTGACCGGAATAATTTGCAAGCCCGTTTTCACCCGTTCGGGTATTTCAACTAAATATTTTTCATTTTCTTTCGGAATAAGCACTTTTTTTATACGGTGACGTTTTGCAGCGAGAAGCTTTTCGGTTAAGCCGCCAACTGCAAGTACCTTGCCGCGTAATGTTATTTCGCCGGTCATCGCCACCTCGGGGTCGGTGCGGCGATTTGCAAGCGCTGAAATGACAGCCATTGTCATGGTTAGTCCAGCCGAGGGGCCGTCTTTCGGGATGGCACCCTCCGGGAGATGAATATGTATTTCTTTACCCTTGTAAAATTCAGGATGAATACCCAATGCTTCGGCATTTGACCGAATATAACTCAACGCTGCATGTGCCGATTCTTTCATCACATCGCCGAGTTTGCCGGTGAGATTTAAACGCTCTTTACCGTCCATAATAATTGCTTCGACATTCAACAGTTCGCCGCCTACACTTGTCCATGCAAGACCGGTCGCGATACCAATGCGGCGGGTTTCATCTTTTGGCCGTTGAACGTAGCGTGGCACGCCGAGATACGCCTCAACTTTTTTAGGATCGATGGATATCCTGGTAATTTTCCGTCGACCGTTAGATTGTCGTTTTGTAACAATATCTTTTGCGCTCTTGCGTACTAAGGATGCAATTTCCCGTTCGAGATTACGAACACCGGCCTCTTTGGTATACTCTTCAATAACCTTGGAAATACTTTTATTATGTATTTTAATCTGCGATGTCTTCAGCCCGTGCATGCTAATTTGTTTGGGGATGATATGCCTTCGTGCAATTTCGATTTTTTCGTGAGCAAGATATCCCGGTAGATCGATGATCTCCATTCTGTCCTGAAGCGGCAACGGTATCGCGTGCCGGTTGTTGGCAGTCGTTATGAAGAGTACATTTGATAGATCGTAATCCACCTCAATGTAATGATCTGAAAACGTATGGTTCTGTTCGGGGTCAAGCACTTCGAGCAATGCCGATGCAGGATCACCATGAAAATCGAATGTGAGTTTATCAACTTCGTCCAGAAGCATAACGGGATTGATAACACCGGCCCGTTTCATCGACTGGATGATCTTACCTGGCATCGAGCCGATATATGTTCTGCGATGACCGCGAATCTCAGCTTCATCGCGTATACCGCCGAGCGAGAATCGGACAAATTTACGGTTCAGAGCGCGGGCGATTGAACGACCGAGCGATGTTTTGCCAACACCGGGTGGCCCAACAAAACAAAGAATCTGTCCGCGAATCTGTTTGACAAGATTAAGAACTGCAATATGCTCAATGATACGGTCCTTCGGTTTATCAAGTCCGTAATGGTCTTCATCGAGAATTTTTTTAACGTGTTCGATATCCAGGTGATCTTCGGTACGTTCTTTCCATGGTATCGAAACCATCCAATCCAGATAATTGCGGCTCACGGTATATTCGGGCGACATCGTCGGTATCTTCTTCAGTTTATTCAGTTCTTCCTCTGCCTTTGCACGTGCTTCTTCCGGAAGTCCTGCTGCTTCTATCTCTTCACGAAGTTTTGCCAGTTCGGGTGTTGCTTCGTCATCGCCCAGTTCATTCTGGAGAATTTTTATCTGTTCCTGTATAAAGTATTTTCGTTGTGATTTTTGAATGTTGTCATGAACCTTGGTATCGATTTCCTGTTCGAGTTTCAGAATATCGATCTCACCGCTGAGAATTCGTGAAAGTTCATAAAGTTGTTCCTGCAGTGAAGTTATTTTTAATAATCGCTGTTTAACTTCTACCGATTGTACTAAATTGGCTGCTATATAGTATAATTTTTGGACCGGATCTTTAATGTTCTCGTACACAACCAGGACTTCGGATGGGATGTTCCGGCTTGATTTTACATAGTCGACAAACAGATTAGACAAATGACGCATATGTGCATCGAGTTCGGTCGTCTCTTTAAAATCGGGCTGGATGATTTTTACTTCGGCTTCCATAAATTCTTCGTCCTGCCGAAGTTTTTTTGCGTGTGCCTGGATTGTTCCATCGACAAGGATCTTGATTAAACCATTCGGCAATTTAAGAATTTGTACAATGCGTGCAATGGTACCTTCGTGATATATGTCTTCAATGCCGGGTTCCTCGACGGTTGGATCCTTCTGCGATGTGATAAAAATAAATTTTTCCTGCTCGAGGGCTTTGTATGCCGCTTTTAATGATGATTCACGTCCGACGAGCACGGGAAAAATCATATACGGAAATAAAACAACATCCCTGAGCGGTAATACCGGTAAATCGGTCGGGATTGACTCGGGTGATTTTATAATATCTTCTTGTTCCTGCTCTTTGGTCAAATTAAAATTCATATACTTTCTGGAGAAAATGAGGAAAATTATCCGTAAATAGTAAATATACTAAGATTCGAATGGTATAGCAAATCAAATGTTTTTTTGTAATTTTACCTAAAATTTTTATTATATAACTTGTTTTTAAAAATTAATATTAAAATATTATGTAGTTTATGCGCTATGCAATCATATCAGACATACACGGTAATTTAGAGGCACTGACAACCGCTCTCAATTATATCGAAGAACTCGAAATTGATCATATTGTCTGTCTTGGTGATATTGTCGGCTACGGTCCGAATCCCAATGAATGTGTGGATTTGGTAAGGACGAAATGCCTGTTTACGGTAAAAGGCAATCACGATGCCGCAGCAGTAGATCTCATGGAAACTATACATATGAATAAGTTAGCCCGGGAAGCAGCGATATGGACCCATGAACGTCTTACTCCGCAGGCAAAACAATATATATTGCAATTATCGCTTAAGGTAACTATTGAAAATGCTACATTGGTGCATGCCTCACCTCACATCCCTGAAAACTGGGATTATATCTTCACCGGATTCGATGCAGAGCATGTGTTTTCTCACTTTGAAACGCCGTTTTGTTTTATAGGTCACTCACACCGGCCCGGTGAATTTACCAATAATTCGACCAAGTCTGCAAACAAGAAAAAACGTATCATTAATGTCGGCAGTATAGGTCAGCCGCGTGACAGAAATCCGAAACTTAGTTTCGGTATATACGATACCGAATCTCTCTCGTATGAGAACATTCGTTTATCGTATGATGTCGAAATAACTGCCAATAAAATACATATGGCAGGATTACCAAACGAATTAGCTGAGAGATTATATTACGGATTATAAGCGATCACTTTTTAAAATGCTCATATCCGCCTGAGAGGATATTTCTAATTGTCCCGTCAGTTTGTTGTAATGATACCGTTTCTTTATCTTCGTTAATTTCACCGATAACGGTAACGCCGGGTATGGTGTCCGATATTTCCTGTTCATATTCGGAGTCGATGGTAAATAGTAGCTCGAATTCTTCACCTCCGAAAAGAGCATAATCCAAAGCGTTTTCATTAAACTCTTCAGCGATACTTCCAACTAACGGGTCCAATGGGATAGCGTTTTCATACAACAGTGCTCCGACCCCGCTCTGCTTACAAACATGCCGCACGTCCGATACTAATCCATCACTGATATCGATCATCGCATGCACCCATTCCTTTTGTGATGTAATGGTGGAGATGTCGAAACGTGCCTTCGGTGCTAGATGTTTTGATACGGCAAAACTGTATTTCTGTAATTGCGATTGGAATCCTTCTGGTGCTTGTGTTTCGATGAATCGTTGTTTTTCCCGCAATAAGATTTTTAATCCTGCATGAGACAGACCGAGGTTACCGGTTACACATATTTTATCACCCGGTTTCGCGCCATTGCGTCTTTTAATAAACTGTACAGGTGCTTCACCGGTAATTGTTGCCGAAAGAACAGTGTTTCCTAATGACGTACTTGTATCACCGCCGATGATGGCACATGTATATGTTTGTGCCGCCTGGAGAATACCATCATATAATTCATCGACCATTTCGACAGAAATTTTAGCGGGTAATGCAATCGATATTATCGCGTGGGTCGGCACTCCTCCCATCGCTGCAATGTCACTGAGGTTTACGACCATCAATTTCCATCCGAGATGTTTCATTGAGGTGTATGTGAGATCAAAGTGAACACCTTCAATGAGCAAGTCGGAAGCGGTGAGTTGCATCATACCGGTTGATGGTTCGGTTATGGATGCATCGTCATCAATGCCGAGTATGATCTGTTTTGCAATTTTATCTGATAAACGTGCTTCGTTACATTTTTTTTTGATACGTTCGATGAGGCCGAACTCACCGATTTCTGCAATAGGAGTATGCTTTTTTGTCATGTAATTATCGAACTTATGGGAGGTTTGATGAAAGGATACAACCCGGTGACAGCGCGTCCGGGTTGTCATAAATACTTTTTAATTTTTTCCATAAATTGTTCTTTGGTACGTATGCCGACTATTGTTTCTTGAAGGTTTCCCTCTTTGTCTAGTATGAGAGTTGTCGGTATGGCACGAATGTTGCCGAATTGTCGTGTCAGTCGTCCGTCATCGAGTATTGTTATATAATTAATATTTTCGTCTTCAATGAAGATATCGACTTTATTAATGTCGGATACATCGTCGACCGAGATTCCGAGTACGGCAAATGTGTTATCATCTAACTCGTTATTGATCTCAATGAGATACGGGATCTCTCTCCGGCAAGGAACACACCAGGTTGCCCAAAAATTGATAAGAACAACTTTGTCGCGGTAATCGCTGAGTGAAGCAGTTTCACCGTCTGCATTTTTCCACGAAAAGTTGATATTTGTTTCACCCGATTCACCAACTTCTGTTACGACTGCAACATTTCCAAGCGGCTCGATCGAGTCATTGACGGCAGGAGCTTGTTGAGAGTAATAAAAAAATACTATTCCGAGTACAGCGATAGTTATACCGAGGCGCATAATTTTAGTTTTTGTAATCTTGTGCATTGGATAAACTTTCTATTCCTGAGTGTCTTCAGCAAACATCTGTCTAAGTTGATCTTTTTCCATTGATGAGACAGCAGTACAGACGGTTTCGTCATTGTATAACCACATAACAACACTGTATTCGTCGTGTGTCCCGTTGACATACCAGCCGGTTTGATTCAGTGAGGTGACAGCACCGTTGGATAGTGAAATCTTGTCACCTTCCAGCACGGCGTTCCAGTTTGTTTGGTAGACATAAACAATTCCTCCCGGAAGTTTATATACCAGGTGAGCAAGGGATAACCCATCATAATCTGATAGTACACCACCAACCCACTCGCAATCTTTCACCGGTTTTAAAGCGACCGGAAATTCGACACGCTCCTGGAAGTAATCGCGCAACTCATCAACATTCTGACCGATTTGCTGTGGCTGGATGGTTCCTGCCAAAAACAAGCCGTAATTCTCGATTGATTTATCCATCATATCTGCAGCTTGTACGGTATTTTGAATGTCGGGCGAGTTAAGGAAGTATAGAACAAAGGCTATGCCAAAGACCAACATTGCAATGACAGCGGCACGTGCAAGCGGATATTGTGCAAACACTCCTCTTGTACGTTGTTCTTGGGCGACGTGTTTATCAATATCCTGTTTTATTCGCGATGCAATCTCGTGTGGAGTAGTTTGGCGCGAAATTTTGGTCTTGACAAAATCTTTGGTGAGAACGTCCAGCTCGTAGTCATTCCGACAGGAATGACATTTACTGATATGGGATTGAAAGAATTCTTTATCTGCTTCTTTGAGACGGTTATCTACCGCATCGGTGATAAATTGCTGAATTTTTTTACATTCGTTCATAGCTACATCCAAATTTTACTTATCTTTGACCTCGTATCCTCTCTCGTGGGCGTATTTAAATAGTTTATCACGCAGCAGTTTTCTGCCTCGATGTAATCGTGAACGAATTGTACCGATCGGACAATCTACAAATTCGGCTGCTTCTTCATAGGTAAAGCCTTCTATATCACAAAGAATAACAACTGTCCTGAATTCCTCCGGAATATCAGTTATTGCCGTTGCAACCTGATCGTCAAGAAGTTGTCCGAATAATCGTTCTGAAAGATCATTTGCATCGGTCGATTGTTCACGAATTGTATTGTAAAACTCCTTTATTTCATCATAATCAACATGCTCAGGAGTTTTCACCGCTTTACGATATCTATTGATATACGAGTTACGCATTATTCGAAACAGCCATGCACGACAATTGGTTCCCTTTTCGAACTTATCCCAGAACCGGTATGCTTTGAGATATGTTTCCTGCAGCAGGTCGTTTGCGTCTTCCGGATTACCCGTCAGGCGAAGAGCATAGTTGTACAGGATATCCATATGCGGAACCGCCTCACGCTGGAATTCCTCGTGTTTTTGCTGTGTATTGTTGTTATTTTTCGGAAGTGCAAATAGCATGTAATTGATATTTTGTGGACGGGATACCGGATTAAATTCTGGAATCGGAACAGTATCTGCCGACTAAGTATAATATTCTATTTCAGTTATCTATAATACGAAAATTAATTTTTTGTAGCAAGCCTCTGCAGATTGTAAGATTTACAACTTAAATCTGTAAATTGAATATATCCTGCGGTTCGACGGTGGGGATTCCATCGGTGATGGTTATCTGTTTACCGGATGCCGGTTCCACTATTTCACAGTGTCCATTCTCATCAGTCTCGGGTAGCCCCGATGTTGATGATGCATCGACTATGAAGTTTATCCGGATTTTTGATTTATCAAATATATATGAGGCAGCAAACGGACTGCAATCGCCTAACTCGGTCAATGCGAGTTTAAATCTTACCGTCGTTGTAGATTTGTCAGGGTGGTGTACAAGATGAAAGGCCGCATCCTGTACTCCGGCATTCTCTCCATTAATTGAAATTGCAGCGTTCTTAAAGATATATTCAGCAAAATATCGACGGTTAAGCGGGATTGTATGATAC
>SL_3KL_010_SEDDRAFT_10000616_pt1 | contig 29873 bp, 25 predicted proteins | sample SodLakKL_010_SED_2_FD_10381 | JGI IMG/M metagenome (IMG submission 10381)
ACATCATTTTCAAGAAACATCCGGATGGTTTTTTCTTTCTATGCCAAATTGGTTCGAACGTGAATTTCACACACGAACACAAAAATAATCAATAACTTTACAACGTTTTGTAACCGGGTAAAGATTCATTGAAAAACCAACCGTTTTATGAGTAATACTGATTTGAGAGATAACATTGTACGCCTGTTGGAAGAAGTTGTGGAAAGGGCCAACTACATCAATCACCGCCATCCCGAAAAACAGGACCTTTCCCTGGATATTGACCTGGTTAAAGACGACCTTCGCAGCTTGTACCGTCACTTTGAGTTGCTGAAAAATGCCAACGGGGCAAAATCCGGCCGCCGGGAAGAAGTTTCAAAACAACCTGCCGCCGCGACCCCGGTTTCGGATGTTTCTTATACCGAAGGCCCCTCCCCTGAAAAAGAGGAGGAAGCGCCTCTGCCCAAACCAGAGGAGCCTGTAACCAAACCTGATGAACCTGCGGCCAAATCGACGGAGCCTGTATCCAAACCAGCAGAAGAGCATCCCATAGAAAAACCTGCGGCCAAACCGGAGAAGCCGGTGACCAAACCGGAGGAGGCTGTATCCAGGCCAGTGAAGCGGCCTGAAGGAAATCCGGCAGGAAAGCAGTCGGATCCCGGGCCCGGAAATCCCCGGCCCGGTGACAATAAAGCGGTGATCGACCTGTTATCGGAATATGCCGGGCGGACCATTGGCGACCAGTATATGGAGGAAGATAAATCCGTACATCAGCGGATATCCAACCAGAAAGAGGACAAAAGCATCGGAACCCGCATGCAGCAGAACCCCATTGCCAGTCTGAAGGAGGCCATTGGCGTGAACGAGAAATTTTTGTTTATCAATGAGTTATTTAAGGGGAACATTCAGGCCTACAATGAGGCGATCTCCCGTTTAAATGAAATGGACGATGCCAAAGCGGCGTTTGAATACCTCAACGAACTAAGCATGGTTCATTCCTGGGATGCGAATCGTTCGGCCACCACGATAGAGAAGCTGGCCGACCTGGTTCATCGCCGTCATATAAGCAAATAATAACCGTTATCTGCATGTCGAAACTGTTTGTTGTGCCTACTCCGGTGGGGAACCTGGAAGATATGACATACCGGGCTGTCCGTATACTCGGTGAGGCAGATTTTCTGCTCACGGAAGATACCAGGGTTACCGGCCGGCTGTTGCAACGGTATGATATTTCCGTGAAAATGATTCCCCATCATCAGCACAATGAACACAGGTCATTGCCTGCACTGCTGGGTAAACTGAAGGCTGGGAATACCCTTGCCCTTGCAAGTGATGCCGGTATGCCCGGAATCTCTGATCCCGGCTTCCTGCTGATCCGTGAATGTATCCGCGAGGGGTTTGAGGTGGAATGTTTGCCGGGGCCCACTGCCTTTGTGCCTGCCCTGGTGGCCAGCGGGCTTCCCTGTGAGCGGTTCTGTTTTGAGGGGTTTCTGCCTGTAAAAAAGGGAAGGAAGTCACGCCTGGAATCCCTGGCGAAGGAATCCCGTACCATGGTGTTTTATGAATCACCCCACCGGCTTCTGAAGACCTTGTCCGCTTTTTCCGGTTCTTTTGGCGGGGATCGTCAGGCCTGTGTATCCCGGGAGATCAGCAAAATGCATGAAGAACATGTGCGTGGCAGCCTGGATGAGCTTGTGGAAATATTCTCAGCGCGAAGTGCCATTAAAGGGGAGATCACCATGGTGGTTGCAGGGCTGGGCGTCTAGTTGCCGGCCTGAGCGCCTGGTTCTGGCTGGTCTGCCGGGGATGGGCCTAGTCGTTTAGCTTTAGCACGGCCATAAAGGCTTGCTGCGGAACTTCCACATTCCCTACCTGGCGCATGCGTCTCTTTCCCTTCTTCTGCTTCTCAAGCAGTTTTCGCTTTCGGGTGATGTCACCTCCGTAACATTTGGCTGTAACGTCCTTCCTGAGAGCTTTTACCGTTTCCCTGGCAATGATCTTGGCACCGATGCCCGCTTGTATGGCAATGTCAAATTGCTGGCGGGGAATCAGTTCCCGCAGCTTGCTGCAAATCCGCTTGCCAAATTCGTAGGCGTTATCACGGTGGATCAATGCGGACAATGCATCCACATGATCACCGTTAAGCAGGATGTCGAGTTTCACCAGGCTGGAAGGATGATATCCTATGGGATAGTAATCAAAGGAGGCGTACCCCCTGGAGATGGTTTTCAACCGGTCGTAGAAATCGAATACAATTTCAGCCAGCGGCATTTCAAAGGTCAGTTCGACCCTGTCGGTGGTGAGGTAAACCTGGTTTTTGACCACGCCTCTTTTATCAAGGCAAAGCGACATGACCGGTCCGATATACTCAGATTTGGTGATGATCTGTGCTCTGATAAACGGCTCCTCTATGTGGTCCAGCTCGTTGGGGCCAGGCATTTCGGACGGGTTGTTGACGACCTTACTCTCTCCGTCCTTGTTATAGGCGTGATAAGATACGTTGGGAACTGTGGTGATCACCGTCATCTCAAATTCCCGCTCCAGTCTTTCCTGGACGATCTCCATATGCAACATCCCCAGGAAGCCGCAACGGAAACCAAACCCGAGTGCTGCGGAAGATTCCGGCTCATAGGTGAGGGAGGCATCATTCAGCTGAAGCTTCTCCATGGCTGCACGCAACTCTTCAAATTCATCGGTATCCACAGGATAGATTCCTGCAAATACCATGGGCTTTACATTTTCAAAGCCCCTGACAGCCTCCTGGGTGGGCCGGGCCACATGTGTGATGGTGTCACCCACTTTCACCTCGCGGGCGTCTTTGATCCCGGAAATAATGTAGCCTACATCCCCCGCCGAAATGGATTGTTTTTTTTGCTGGGTGATCTTCAGAATACCCACCTCATCGGCGTGATATTGTTTGCCGGTATGCATGAAATAAACATGCTCTCCCTGCCGGATCCTCCCTTCATATACCCTGAAATAGGCCACCACACCGCGAAATGGGTTGTACACGGAATCAAAAATGATGGCTTTAAGGGGAGCTTCCGGATTTCCCGTTGGGGCGGGGATCCGCTCTATGATGGCGTGCAGTATATCCTCCACGCCTTCACCGGTTTTACCGCTCGCCCTGATGATTTCATCCGTATCACACCCGATCAGGTCAACGATCTGTTCAGAAACTTCATCCGGCATGGCCCCGGGCAGGTCCATTTTGTTCAGCACCGGGATGATCACCAGGTCATGTTCGAGGGCAAGGTACAGGTTTGAGATGGTCTGTGCTTCTATGCCCTGAGAGGCATCCACGATGAGCAATGCGCCTTCGCATGATTTAATGGAGCGGGAAACTTCATAGCTGAAATCCACGTGTCCGGGTGTATCAATGAGGTTTAATACATACTTCTCCCCATTGTATTCGTGATCCATCTGAATTGCATGGCTTTTTATGGTGATGCCGCGTTCCCTTTCCAGGTCCATATTGTCCAGCATCTGGTCTTTGAAATCACGGGCAGTGATCGTATGGGTCATTTGCAGCAGGCGGTCGGCAAGCGTGCTTTTCCCATGGTCGATGTGGGCAATAATGGAAAAGTTTCTGATGTTTTTCATAGCCTGCAAAAATACAACGAAAATCGGTAACTATGACTATTTTAGAGAGGGTTTTCAAATACCTCCCATACACATCCCGGATTTTATTTATTTTTGACCTTCCGGCATTTGACCAAAATAAATCCCCTGCTTTGTCGTATAGTTAAGTGGAGTAATCCCGATACCAAAGACCCCGTTCCTATGAAGCATGCTCTTAGTCGCTGTTTGCTGCCATTGTTGATGGTTTTTGCAATGGTTGGTACAGAAAGTATTTTTGCCGGTAATGATGCCCGGAAATCCCGGCTTATTGAGAAACATCCGGGATGGGATGCATCCGGTGAAGCAGAAGCGGATTGTGATTCTTTTGTGGCATCGATCGAGGCCCCTGACGGATTGATGCATTGTCCGGAATCTGTCGGAGAAATATCATTTTCGGCTACAGCAACTTATATGTCGGATGAAGTGGATTACGATCCGGATAATTTCTCTTATGTGTGGAACATCGGGGAACGGGAGTATCGCGGGGAGGAGATCAGTCATACATTCAGTGACCCCGGGGCCTATGCCATCAGGCTGACAGTGACGGATGAAGAAACGGGATGTGTGGCAAATGCCATCGAAGTATTGACAGTGGGAACATATCCCACTTTCACGGGAACCACTATTTCTGCGGATACCGTCTGTGCCGGTGAAATGTTTACCCTCTACGGGATTGCCCATCCCACAGTTTGGACCGGTTTCCCGACCATTATTCAGGAAGATCCCCCGGTCTTTGTAGCTGGCGGCGATGTATACGAATCCAGCCTGGACTTCGATGTGTTCAGTGAGGGGATGGAGGTATTGTCAGCCGATGATTTTGACCGCATTTGTGTAAATATTGAGCACGTGGATCAGTCACAGCTTCGTATTGAACTGGAATCACCCGGTGGAACTGTCATCGAACTGAAAGGGTATGGCGGGGTGACTGCCAATTTCGGAGAGCCGGTGGTGTGGGAAGATGATGTACCGGGCAGTGGTTATCAGTATTGTTTTTCGCCTGCACCGCAGTATGGAAGGATGGACGAAACCAGCCCGCAATACCATGAATATTCAGACAATGCCGGCAACTATTATTTCAACGCCGCACATCTGCCCTCCGGCACATATACCCCCGATGAGAGCCTTAACAACCTTGCCGGCAGCTCTCTGAACGGTACCTGGACCATGCGGGTGGAAGACGGAACAGAAGGAGAAACCGGGCATGTTTTTGGCTGGAGCCTTTTCTTTGATGAGGCATTTTATCCGGACTCCCTGATCTTTACGCCCGAAATTGTGGATTATCAGTGGTATCAGAATGGCTCCCCGGTGCAGGGGAATCCGGCCGGGGTATCGGTATCGGAAAGGGGAGACCACCACTTCTTGCTTGAGGTGACAGATAACTTTGGCTGCACCTATGATACCACGGTGACCGTAACTGTATTGCCGTTGCCGGAGGCAGAAATCGTGTCGGAGCTCGAAATCCCCATTTGTGAAGGAGATTCAACCTTATTGACAGTACATCCGCTCAACAATGACGGTCACGACTGGTTATACCAGTGGCAGGTTGGCGGGCAGGACATGCCGGGCCGTACCTACGATACACTGATGGTTAAAAATCCGGGCACCTATACGGTGATGATAGAAGATACCATCAGCGGCTGCGTGGGCTTTATTGATAAAACCGTCAGCGAGCAAAACTGTGACCTGACCATTCCCAATGTGTTCACCCCCAATGCAGACGGAGTCAATGATGAATTCGAGATCCTCAACCTGGAGCATTATCCCGATGCACAGATCGTGATTTACAACCGTTGGGGTAAAAAGGTCTTTGAACATCATGATTACTATAATAACTGGTGGGATGGAAGCAATGTGCCCGATGGGGTTTATTTTTACGTGCTGAGGTATTCCCGGATGGGTGAAACCCGTCATGCTGAAGGCTCGGTAACAATCATACGCTGACCGGCATTCTTTTCCTGTTTTTTTGTGATTAATTTTTGTGTTTTAAAGGAATACATTAATTTTGGCCCCTTTGGACTTTCTGAATAATTGCACTAATCTAATCCAACTTAACTTATGACAACAGAAAAGGACTTTCATGAGGGCGACCAGGAGAACGGTAAGGAGCCGGGCGAAAAGGTGCCTGACACCAGGATGCAGCGTATCCTGAACAAGATTGAGGTCGTGGGGAATAAGCTGCCCCAGCCTGTTACCTTGTTTGCCATCCTGATCGGGGTGGTCCTGATTCTCTCTTTGGTTTTTGGTACATTGGGGCTGAGTGCGGAACACCCTTCCCCTGACGTGGAAGAGCCCATAGAAGCGGTTAACCTGTTGAATGCTGAGGGCATTCAGAAGATTATGACCTCCATGGTGGAGGTGTTTGCCACTTTCCCCCCCCTCGGGCTGGTTCTGGTGGTGATGCTGGGTATTGGTGTTGCCGAGCGAAGCGGCTTGATTGCCATTGCCCTGCGTGTTTTTGTGGCCAAGGTTCCCAACAGGCTGATCACTTTCTCTATCGTTGTTGCAGGTATGGTAAGCTCCGTGGCTGCTGATGCAGGATATGTGGTACTGATCCCCCTCGGGGCGGCAATATTTAAAGGGATGGGGAGGCATCCGCTGGCAGGTCTTGCCGCTGCATTTGCCGGAGTGTCCGGTGGTTTTGGTGCCAACTTCCTGCCCACAGGGCTTGACCCGATGATTGCGGCATTTACCCAATCAGCTGCCACCATTATGGACCCGGCATATACGGTAAACCCGCTTTCCAATTACTACCTGATGGCTGCTTCAGTACCCCTGGTAGGTCTGGCAGGTATGTGGGTGACGGAAAAGATTATTGTGCCCCGCCTTGGTGCCTATGAGGGAACTGACGATGAGGAATACAACAGCGAGTTTACCTCCCCTGAGAAGAAAGGACTTAAGTGGGCAGGATGGACAGTAATGGCAATTCTTGCACTGATCGCAGCGGCCATCATTCCCTCAAACGGCGTATTGCGCGCTGAAGATGGCAGCCTGAACCCCTTTTATGATTCCATCGTGCCGCTGATGTTTATCCTGTTCTTCCTGGCCGGCCTGGTATACGGTGTAAAAGCCGGGACCATCAAGGGCGACAAGGATATTTCAAAAATGACCTCAGAAGCCATGGGCACCATGGGCGGATATATTGTCCTGGCCTTTGTGGCGGCTCACCTGGTACAGTTCTTTATCTGGTCGAACCTTGGATCCATTATGGCGATATCAGGTGCTTCCGGGCTCCAGAGTATCGGATTTACAGGGATCCCCCTGCTGGTTGCTTTCATCCTGGTGTCTTCCTTCATTAACCTGATTATCGGAAGTGCCTCAGCCAAGTGGGCTATTCTGGCTCCCATTTTTGTGCCCATGCTGATGCTGATGGGGTTCTCCCCGGAAACAACCCAGGCTGCCTACAGGATCGGTGATTCCTACTCCAATATCCTGACTCCACTGCTGCCGTATTTTCCCCTCGTGATCGTTTTTGCACAGAAATACGCAAAGAACATTGGTATTGGTACGATCATTTCGGTGATGCTGCCTTATGCGATCGCATTTATGATCGTAAGGATCCCCATGTTCATTGCCTGGTTGATGCTGAATATCCCACTGGGTATTGAAGGACCGATCTATTATCCATAATATTCTATCAGGATTGCTGATGAATTAAGCCCCGGCCCATGTCGGGGCTTTTTTTTATTTTTGTATATGACCCGGGATGATCAGCAGTCACACTGGAGGTGGCGTAACGATGCGATTGAGGCCATTGTCCGGCGGATGGACATGGCCAGATTCGGTATAAAGGCACTTTACCTGATCGGCAGTGTAAAGACCGGCCAGGCCGGGCCTTGTTCAGACATTGATCTGCTGGCGCATTGTGTGGATGACAAGTACAGGCAGGAATTGCTTGCGGCCTGGTGCGACGGGAGCGGGCACGGCCTGTCGGTGATCAATGAGGCAAAAACGGGGTTTTTGGTTAAAGACAGCCTGATCGACCTGCATATTATTACTGATGCAGATATTGAAAACGGGTCACCGTTTGCGGCCATGCTTGAATCGGTTGATAATCCGGCAAGATTGTTAAGGAAATGCGAGGAACAATGAATGACCTGTATTTTTTTGTCTCTGATTTGCATGGCTACGTTTCCCGTTATGAAAAACTTTTCGCTCAGATCGGCAGCAGACGGCCCCGGGCCGTATTTCTCGGGGGTGACCTGCTGCCTGCATCCCTTCAATACAGGGCCGGTAAAAAAGCCCACCCTGTGGATTTTGTGAACGGTTTCCTGGCACCTTCTTTCCAGGCGTTGAAACGGCAGCTTGGGAGTGACTATCCTGAGGTGTTTCTTATCCCGGGGAATGATGATCCCAGGAGTGAGGAAACTTCCTTCCTGAAGCACGAAGAGGCTGGCATCTGGCACTATATGCACATGAAAAAAAGAAAACTTGATCATTTTACCGTATACGGATACGCCATGGTGCCTCCGACCCCTTTTCTGTTGAAAGACTGGGAGAGGTATGATGTGTCGGCTTTTGTGGATCCGGGATGTGTGCATCCGGACGAAGGCTACAGAACCGTGCCCCCTGATGCGGACATCACATTTTCCACCATTAAGAAGGATCTGGATGTGCTCGCCGGGGATGATGATCTGTCTGACGGTTTATTTTTATTTCACGCCCCTCCGTATGATTCATTTCTTGATCGTGCCGGCCTTGACGGGGTGAAAGTAGATCATGTGCCCGTGGATGTACATGTGGGCAGCATTGCCATCAAGGAGTTTATCCTCGAACGAAAACCGCTGCTAACCATGCATGGACACATTCATGAATCGCACAGGATCACAGGAAACTGGAAGCAAAACATTATGGGAACGGTTGCCTGCTCAGCAGCCTATGAGGGTCCGGGGCTTGCACTGGTGGAGTTTACCCGGAAGTGTAAGATGAGTGCAACGCGAACCATCCTTTGAAAAACATTGAATTATGCAAAAAGAAAAGATCATCCGGAACTATCTTAATACCTGCAAACTAATCCACAGACGCCGGCTTGCCGATGCAATCGTGCTGTTGCGTCAGCTGGCCGGGGAAAGCGGGAAAGAATACATTACCAAAGAACTGGAAGAGCTGACGGCCACTTATGCCCGCCTGCTCAAACATGCTGTTTCAGGGGTGGACGATCCCGAACGTAATCAGGTGTACAATTACCTGATGCGGGCACTGCTCGAAATGGCGGACAGTTTGCGGGAGATGCTCATGCTGCAGGCCGGAACAACCAACACCTACCAGATGAAAAAAGCCCTTGCCAGGGAGCAGCTGCCGGAGCGCTCGGAGGCCATGGACATTCTGGAGAGTCTTAGTTTTGACGGTGAGTTGTCGTCTTTGCTAAAAGATACACAAGTAGGGGAGTCGGATAACAGGGAGGAAAGGGAAAAAACCCTGGAGAACATCTTCCAGGTGATCTGGCTGGCAGATAAATATACGGAGGAGGAGATTCGGTTGCTGAAATCCGTCTGTGATTCGGAACTGCTTCCATGGCATGATAAATCTTTGGTGGTAAGCGCGTTGTCTCTCAGCTTGCTGCGCTATTTTGACGTAAATAAATTTGTGTTGCTTTTTCGTTTTGTGGAAAAGCAACAACCCTTTGTGCGTGAAAGGGCGATGACCGGCTTATTTATCAACAGCCTGAAATATAGCGACCGTTTTCCTTTATACCCTGTTTTGAGTGAGAAAACCCGGGAACTGAAATCCCTGCCAATGATGGAACAGCACCTGGAGACCATTCTTGTGCAGTTTATCAAATCCCGTGAAACGGAAAAAGTCAGGAAAAAGTGGGAAGAGGAGATTCTTCCGGAGATCATGAAGATGCGCCCGAAGATTGAGGAAAAACTGGACCTGGATAATATTTTTTCTGATAATCCGGAGGAGGAAAAAAACCCTGACTGGGAGACAATGTTCGAGGACGCCCCTGACCTGCTGGACAAACTGCAGGAGTTGACGGAGATGCAGATGGACGGAATGGATGTGTTTATCAGTGCCTTTTCGCGCCTGAAGCATTTCCCTTTTTTCAGGGGGGTAAGTAACTGGTTCGTGCCATTTTATGCGGGCAACCCGGCTATTCAGCCCATGGTAAAGGACACTGAAAAGGGTATTGACCTGACCCCGTTGCTCGAAAAACTGGAGCAGACCTATTTTATGTGCAACTCCGACAAGTACTCATTCTGCCTGAATTTATCCATGGTGCCGGACCAGCAGAAAACCATGATGATGAATATGCTGAGCACGGAAATGGAAAACATTTCAGAGCTGGAAAAGGACCAGGATATGCTTGACGGTATGGCCAGGAGCAAAAGTATCTATACCCAGTATTTCCAGGATTTGTATCGTTTCCATAAACTGCATCCGTGGCGGAGGGAGTTTGATGATATTTTTGAACTGGATATGGATCTGTATGAAACCCCTTTCATCAGGGATCTGGTTGCTGAGGTGAAAACCATCAGGAATATTGCTGAAGTTCTGTTTGATAAGGGGTTTTATGAGGATGCACTGCGGGTGTTTTTGTCCATTCTTGAAAAGGACAAAAGCAACATCGAACTTTTTGAAAAGATCGCGTTCTGTTATGAAAAATCCGGTGAGTTTGAGAATGCGCTGGATTATTACCAGCGGGCTGATCTCATCGAAGCCGGCCGGCTTTGGATATTGAAGAAAATGGCCTATTGCTGCAAATACCTGAACCGTTGGGAGGATGCCCTGAACTATTACCGGCAGGCTGAAAGCCTTGACCCGGAAAATTTGAAACTGCAGGCGGATATTGGTCAGTGCCTGATACATCTGGAAAAGTACCGGGATGCCCTCGACTGCTATTTTAAGGTGGAAGTGCTGGCCCCGGAGAATCATAAGATCCGGCGTCCGCTGGCCTGGTGTTCTTTCCTTCTCGGCAAGTTTGACACCGCCCGTGACTACCTTGAGCGATTACTTGCCGGGGAGCAGGGGAGTCATTACGATATGATGAACCTGGGTCATGTGCGCTGGTGTCAGGGTGATCCGGAAGAAGCCTTCCGCCGCTATCTTGACAGCATCCTGACATGGAAAAGCATCAGGGACTTTGAGATATCATTCAATGAAGACCGGAAGCATTTGGCGGCTCACGGTATTCAGGAGATGGAACTGAGCCTGATGATGGATCACCTGAAGCTGGAAGTAAGGGGCCGAAAAAACAGGGTCAACTGATTTTTCTGATTTTTTTTTATAACACGCAGCGTTCACTTCATTTTTTTCGTCTTCTTAGTAGAAGTCGCACGGAAAGATTGATTGCGATCTCGTTGCGTTCTTTTTTTATTGAATGAATACAATGCCATTTATCGCTTCCCGGGGGTTTTAACCGGGTGTTTTTCTCCTTTTTTTATATATCGTTCTTTTTTTTAGGTTTTGTATTATCGTTTCAGGGGATACGGAAGTGGTCGCTGCATGCCTCGAAAGCATCACCATCTGTCGAGGAAACCCAATCATCACCATTAACCAACAACAACTAACCAGGCGGCCACTTCCCTGAAACGTTTTTCTTCGGCTTGTTTCCCTAAATATACATGCAAAAAAACTCCCGTTTGAGCGACCGTTAACCAGTCCTCAAACGGGTTGTTTTTTTTACAAGACCGAAGGGAAGCCTGAAATATGGAAGAGTTGGGAGGAAATTGCCGGTTTTGACAAAACAGGATATTTCTTATCTTTGTTTTATCTAAAACTCTTCAGGGTGGATGTATTGAAAAAGATATTAAAAGGGTGTTTGCAATCCCGGAAAGTCGATCAGTACCGGCTTTACGCGATGTATTCCCGTAAAATGTACGGGATATGCCTTCGTTATGCCGCCAGTACGGATGAGGCCCAGGATATCCTGCAGGAGGGTTTTATCAGGGTGTTTAAACACCTCTCATCTTACAAAGGGAAAGGAAGTCTTGAAGGATGGATCAGAAGGATTTTTGTCAATACAGCCATTGAAAAATACAGGGAGCGGATTTATCACTTATCTGTTGATGAAGTGGGTAATGATGGCGAATTTGTTCATGAAAATATGGGTGTTGAAGCCCTGAATGTCAGGGATATTCTGACGGTCGTACAGCAGTTGCCCGTTCAGTACAGAATGGTCTTTAACCTGTATGCCATTGAAGGATACAGCCATAAAGAAATTGCAGAAGCCCTGGATATTTCCGAGTCAACGGCCCGTTCAAATTTAGCAAGGGCACGGCGGATATTGAAACATAAACTGAATAAAGAGTTTGAGGTAATTCTTCAGGCAATTTAGGCTTTAAATGAATAAAAAAGTGGACCAGCAATATATTGACAGAAAGTTTCGTGAGAAACTGGAGGGGTTGGAGGCGAACCCGCCGGTTGAGGCGTGGTTGTCTATTTCTGAAGCCATCAGCAAGCCCTCCCGCACAGCTGCTGTTCCGGTGTTCTTCCGTATGGTTGCCGCCGTTGCTGTCCTTATCGTCAGTTTATTTTCATTGAATTTTCTCTTTCTGAACAGGTCAGGGCAGAATGCTGAGATTGCTGATTGGCCTGTTCAGCAAGCCCCGTTGATTGACTTGGAGCCGGCCCCGGTGACCGGCCCCGGCGGGCAAAGGGTTGAATCCCCTTCAGTAACGGATAACGCTGCTGCCGTTAATGCCAGCCAGATCGGGCAGCCTTCACCGGCAATGGCATTTTTTGCCGATCTGAACAGAATGAGCGCCCTGCGCAATGCTTATCTCGAAAGAACGGCCTTATCTTTTCTGCCTTTTACCCAACGTGGAGAAATTTCAGGCAGGGATACGTTTGAAGCCGCTAATGAAGCGGTGAGCGGGAACACTGGCCAGCTGATGCTTGCTTCTGCGACAGATGGTGCCAGGGGGTACGGAAACATTAGTTTCGGGGCACATTTTTCCCCGCAATACAATTATCGCATTTTACGGGGAGTAAGTGATATGTCTTTCAGCGACATTCCCTTCCAGTCGCTTGAGGAACAGATTATGACTTATACTGTCGGGCTGAATGCATTTATTGAGCTTTCTCCCCGCTGGACGCTGCAAACCGGGGTCAGCTACATGAATATGGGTCAGTATGTAAAGGATATCATGTCCTATCAGCACCCCTTGCGTCTGCCCCTTTACAATTCCGGTACAGGGCAGGTCAGTCATCCACAATCCATTATTACTTCCCAGGGGAATATCCGCCTGGCTGACCCGCACCTCTACTTTGCGGATAACCAGTCTTACCGTGTGCTGACCAACCGGCATGCCATGGAGGGTGCCAATTTACAGTCTCTCACAGAGTCACAGGAGGGTGTCACGCAGGTATTCCGTTTTGTTGAAGTTCCTGTGGTATTCCGGTATACCCTGTTCGAAAGGGGTGTGGGATTGCGGCTTAAGGGTGGCCTGGCAGCAAGTTACCTGCTGAACAATGACGTGTTTCTGGGCCATGACATGATGCAGAATCCCATTGGTAAAACAACCGGGATCAGGCAGTTCAATTTCTCTGCTGTGGGAGGTTTTGCCATGGATATTCCCCTTACCGGGAACCTGACTTTTCACCTGGAACCGACGGGCCAGCTTTTTATCAGTCCGATTGTGCGTGAAGGGGTGATGACAGGTCACGCTTACCCTTACGGGTTCTCACTGCAGACCGGAATTTCCTACGGATTCTGATTTAAGCTTCCGTTACTGATTGCCCACCGGCATCAGGTAAAGTACTCTGTACTGATCTCCCAGCCTGAGTGCCTCTTCCACTTCGTCGTCATTATACGCTCCGATTACAACGGTTCCAAGATCAAGGGCTGCTGCCTGCAGGTGAACATTTTGCGAAGCGTGGCCTATTTCGTTGTGCACATACCGTATGCCTCTTTCTCCATACCTTTCGGTGGTTCTTTCGAAGATTGCGCCAAAAACCAGCACAACGCCACCTTCAAGGATCATGGACTGGCTCAGGCTTGCCTGGTAAAGGGGCTCTGCAAGATCAGCTTCACGAATAAACTCAAGTCGATGCCCTTCAGGGTGGTAATGATACAAGCCCTTTTCCATTCCTTCCACATTGCTGACCACCAGGAACATTTCCAGGGGAAAGGTCGCACCGGCCGACGGAGCAGTGCGGTATCCCCGCTCATTGGTGATGCCCTGGGCGGACCAAAGCAGTTGCGATACCTCTGATACAGTCAATGGTTCTTCTGTGTAGGAACGAATTGAACGACGCAGTGTCAGGGTTTTTTCCAGGCTCATCTGGCCGTCAGTAACAGGTTCGGGAAGGTCAATGGTGGCTCCGGGTTGAATGTTCATGGATTCACTGTAATTTTCAGATTCATTACTCTTTGCTTCAGGGGTCAGGCTTCTTGACCCCACTGTAAATGCAATGGCTGCAATAATCAACAGTACAAAAATAATGGCAATGGTGGTAATTTTTTTCATGGGAACTGGTTTTGGGTTTTCGTTTCAGGTGCAACATTAAAGCCAGGCCGGCCGGGTTAATTCTTAGCAGGATTATGTCGCTCAATTCCCTGCCGGCATTGGTCATGCAGGCGTATTTAAATATATTTGCACGACCGTTTACGTGCCGGAAATATACAAAAAATCCGTTACCTTTGCCACCGGAAATCGAAGGGGGATCACTTGCCGGGCATTGCAGGTCGGCCATGCGGAATAAAATATGTTTGTTAATATGTTTGCAATATGGATAAAATACATAAGCACCCCATCCTGAATGTAAAAGATCAAGAAAAAGTTTATTTTCAATACCAGGGCCACACCGTAGAAGGCGAAAAAGGGTATACCATCGCAGCAGCTTTACACAGAGCGGGCTTTCCGATCCACAGCCACAGTGTGAAGAACCGGAGCCGGAGCCTGGAATGTGGCATCGGCAAATGCGGTGCCTGCGAGATGCTTGTTGACGGTGAAGTGAAGCGGATTTGTATTGCGCTTGCGGATGATGTACAGACGGTGGCAGAAATTCCCAGGGATTTTGTGGCTGAGCCTTCTGTCTTTGTTAAAGCCGACGGGATTAAGGTGTACAAGACCCGGGTGGTGATCGTTGGCGCCGGGCCCGCAGGGTTGGCCACCAGGGAGTTGCTCAACGAACATGGAATCAGCAACATCGTTGTAGACAATAACGCAGAGATCGGCGGGCAGTTCAATATGCAGACCCACCAGTTTTTCTTTTTCGAGAAAGAGAAAAAATACGGCGGGATGCGTGGTTTTGAGATCTCCAAAACCCTGGCAGGCGACAATCATGACGGCATCATGCTTGACTGTACAGTATGGGATATTTTTGAACCACACCGCGTGGCCGTAAAAAATCTCAAAACCCAGGAGATTTTTTACATTGACTGTGAGCATTTCGTGGTTGCCACCGGTGCTGTACCATTTCTGCCGACTTTTCACAATGATGACATTCCGGGAGTGTACACCGCCGCAGTGATTCAGAAAATGATGAACACGGAACTCACCTTGCTGGGGAAAAATATCCTGACGGTGGGGGCAGGCAATATCGGATACCTCACCAGTTATCAGCTCACCCAGGCCGGAGCCCGCGTAAAAGCGATCGTTGAAGGTATGCCGGACGAAGGCGGTTTTCCGGTACAGGCCAACCGGGTTCGCAGGCTGGGTATCCCCGTTATGCTTTCCCACATGATACTCGAGGCCCTTCCGAATAAAACCGGTGACGGGGTGGCGGGTGCCGTGGTGGCAGAGTCGGAGAACTTTAAGCCGGTACCCGGAACAGAAAAGGTGATCCGGGGCATTGATGCCATCAATATTTGTACAGGGCTGATCCCCGATGACACCCTGCTGGAAAAAGGCAGGGAGATGTTCGGGCGTAAGTGCTACGGTGCGGGTGACGCCATCCGGATCGGTGAAGGGACCAGTGCTGTATTGCGGGGCAAGCAGGTAGCCTATGAAATACTGGAGAACATGAAGCAGCGGTTCACTTATGATGATTACCTGCTTGTGTCTAAAGAATACATTGATTCCCAGCAGCATCCGGTGCGTGTGCTCGATGAGCCGTTTATGCCGGATGAGGCAAGGATGGAAAAGCCTTTTGTGGTTATTGACTGCCTGCACGGCTTTGCCTGTAATCCCTGTGCATTTGCCTGCAAGTACGGTGCCATCACAAAATCATCAACCAGTACCGTGCCGCATATTGACTTTGAAAAGTGTGTGGGCTGCATGGACTGTGTGTATCAGTGCCCGGGACTGGCCATATTCGGATATAACCTGAAGAAAGGCATCTTTTTCCTTCCCATTGAGTTTGACAAGGAAGAAGGGGAGGAAGTTTACCTCGTTGACAACAATGCCAACATCCTGGGAGAGGGAATGATACAGAAGGTGCTGCGCAAAAAGAACCTGACCCATATTGCCCGGGTGAAAGCCGAAGGAATGACACAGGAGGAGCAGCTCAGGGTAAGAGGTTTTGTGGTAAAAAATGAATATCCGGAACCGCTGGATGTTCAGCCGCACAAGGAAAAACTCGGTGGGGATATTTATATGTGTCATTGCGATGACGTGATCCTGGAAGATGTGCTCAAGGTGATCGGTGATCGCAAATTCATCTCTGTGGACGAGGTGAAGCACACAACTCACCTGGGCATGGGCCCCTGCCGCGGCAAGCGATGCCTGCTGCGATTAAGACAAAACCTCAGACCGCTGGGGGTTGAACTGGTCGGCGGCTCCACCCCGAGAGCGCCCATGTCGAACCAGGTAACCATTGGTGAGATGTATCCTTCGCCGGTTCATGACAAGGTGAAAACCAATGCTGTAAGTAAACCGAGGAAGGTGATTGAAGTGCCCGCCCTGGTCGCTGGTGGCGGTATTGGCGGAAGTGCCCTGTTCCGCTTTCTTGCAGAGGAAAAATATGCGCCTGTGCTGCTGAATTATGGATTTGGCTCCTCATGGAGGAATATTGCCGGTGGCCGTCCTGCATTTAGTTTGCCCGAGCTGACAGACATTGCCAGGCATAATCTGGAGCTGTTCAAAGAGCTGGAGGAAAAGGGAGACACCGATTTCAGGCAGATCAACTACATCACTTTTGCCCATGACGAGGCCATGTATAAAGCCCTGGAAGAGTCCATGAGCTGGCAGGATGCCCGCATGATCAGGCGCTCCGACTTCAAAAAGGAGATCTCCCCCTATTTCAATGATTCGAACAACAAGTACCTGGCCGCCCTGAAAACCAGCGAATGCTGGCAGGCCACTCCGGGCAAGGTGATCGAAACACTGCGTCAGCTGGGGATTAACAGCGGGGGTACAGTTTCGGAGAATTCAGAATTAATTGATGTGCTTAAGGATGGAGGCACCTATAAAGCCATAGTGCGCACCCATGAAGGAGCATTTGTTGAATACCATACCCCGTTATTTATTAATGCTCTTGGTGATAAGGGCGCCCATTTTGCGCAAAAACTGGGTATCGAAACCGGTTTGTATCCCGTAAAACATCAGGCTTTCATAACCCGCCGGCTGCCCATGCTTGGCATTGACGGGAATCCCATGAATATGCTGATCGACCGGCGCCGCTATAAAGGATTTACCGCAGTTTACGGGCAACAGCTGGCAGATACCGGGCAGATCATTGGCTGTGCATCCCCTGAGGTTGAGCCCTCTGAAACAGATAAAGATGTGAAAACCAACTCAAGGGATTTCTCGGAAATTGTTTCAGAAGTGTTTGTAAACTGGATACCCGAAATCTCTGCCGTGGGATTTCAGGCTCTGTGGGCCGGGTATTACGTTGAGCCGAAAATGATCATTGATGTGGAAAAGGGGCTTTTCCTTGGTTTGCGCGGTCAGGGTTTCATGCTGGGGCAATACCTGGCTAAACTCTACGTGGACTCCCTGGTGGGGAAAGAGGTGCCATCCTATTTTAAACGTCTGGAACTCGAAGGGGACGGACTGCTTGAGAAAGCATTCAAGTAATCCGGCAAAAGCTTTTTTTTTCCGGACATTCGTCTTATCTTTGCAAACTTTATCAAACAGGACAGGCTGTTGAAAGAACTGAAGCCATATAATATTGAATTTGCGGGACTTTCGCAAGGAACTCACCGGTTTTCTTATGAGATCGGGGAGGCGTTCTTTGGCTGCTTTGAACATTCGGAGATAGCCTTTGGCGCCATATCACTTGACCTGACCATGGAAAAAGAAAGTGATATGCTGGTATTCGATTATGACTTCAAAGGCTGGGTGGAGCTCGATTGTGATATCTGCCTGAAGCCCTGCCGCCAGCCTGTTGACCACGAGCACCGGATGTACGTGAAGTTCGGTAACGATTTTACGGAGCAGTCTGAAGATGTGATTGAAATCCCTTCTGAGGCCAGCCATTTAGATATTGCACATTATGTGTATGAGTACATTCACCTGAATCTTCCCATCAAGCGGGTGCATACAGGGGATGGCCATGAAGGATCAGAATGCGACAAAGAGATGCTGGATAAGGTTGCCAGGCATTCGGTCGATCTGAAGACCGGCAACACTGTTGAGTCCCTGGCTGCATCCTCACAGGAGGCCTTAAAGAAGCTTCGTTTTGATAAGAACAATTAGTTAACTGATTTAATATTTCATTGCTATGGCACATCCAAAAAGTAAAATTTCCAAAACCCGCAGGGATAAAAGGCGCACGCACTACAAAGCCGTTGCACCCTCCCTGACTACCTGCTCCAATTGCGGAGCATCCAGGTTGATGCACAGGGTTTGTCCTGAGTGTGGATTCTACAGGGGTCAGATGGCCGTTGAAAAAACGGCTGCTGTATAGCGAATCAACTCCCAATTTCAGACCACCAACCCCAACGCAATGAAGATTGGCTTTGATGTGATGGGGGGCGACTACGCTCCCCGGGCAACCATTTCGGGTGCGGTACTGGCCCGGAAAGAATTGCCGGATACTGACCGTATCGTAATGATCGGAGACCGGACAGTTATTCTGGACGGATTGAAAGCGTTGAACGAGGATCCTGAAGTATATGAGATTATTCATGCGGATGATGTCATTGAAATGGGGGAATCTCCCACACGGTCTTTTTCACAGAAGCCTGACTCCAGCATTGCCCTTGGATTCAAACTCCTTAAAACCGGAAGAATTGATGCCTTTTCCAGTGCCGGAAATACCGGTGCCATGCTGGTCGGATCTGTTTACAGCGTCAATGCAGTGCAAGGTGTTATCCGGCCTGCCACCACGACGATCATTCCCAAAGAAAATGGTGGCGTAGGCGTATTGATTGACGTGGGTACCAATCCCGACACAAAACCCGATGTACTGTATCAGTTTGGCTTGCTTGGGGCTATTTATGCAAAGTATGTGTATAAGATTGATAACCCGAAGGTCGGCTTACTCAATATCGGGGAGGAAGAAGACAAGGGAAATCTTCTTACCCAATCCGCCTTCCGGCTGATGAAAGGAACGACAGACTATCACTTTGCCGGCAATGTGGAGGGTCGTGATTTTTTCGGAGATAAAGCCGATGTAATTGTCTGTGACGGATTTACCGGCAATGTGATCCTGAAAAATATGGAGGCCATGTACCGGATAATCGTAAAAAGGGGGCTCAGTGATGCATTTTTTGATCGATTCAATTATGAACAGTACGGTGGAACCCCCATTCTCGGGGTGAATGCCACAGTACTCATCGGGCATGGTATTTCCAATGATGTGGCCATCAAAAACATGATATTGCATTCCCGCGATGTCTGCCAGGCCGGAGTGACCGAACATATCCGGTCGGCCATGGATCAATATATACAGGGTGGTATGTTTTCCGGGGGGAAATCTTAGTTGTATTCTAATATTGTTGTAAAATGACAGGAATCAAAGCAGCTATTACCGCTGTTCACGGGTATCTGCCTGACTATGTGCTTACTAACCAGGAGCTGGAGCAAATGGTAGACACTTCCGATGAATGGATCTCCACCCGTACCGGAATCAAGGAAAGAAGAATCTTAAAAGGGGAGGGCCTCGCTACTTCCGATATGGCTGCTGAGGCTGTGAAAGGTCTTTTGGAGAAACGCGGGATATCCCCTGATGAAGTGGATCTGGTGGTTTGTTCTACGGTGACTCCCGACATGAAGTTTCCTGCTACTGCGAACCTGGTGAGCCATAAAGCAGGCATTCATAATGCTTTCAGCTATGACATGAACGCCGCCTGTTCCGGGTTTATTTATGCCCTTACCACTGCCGCCAGTTTTATTGAGACAGGGAGGTACAAAAAAATTGTTGTGGTGGGAGCGGATAAGATGTCTTCTATTGTGGATTACACCGACAGGCAAACCTGTGTGATCTTTGGTGATGCAGCCTCTGCTGTCTTGCTTGAACCCTCTGAAGAGAATGTAGGGGTGATGGATCATGCCTTCGGCACCGATGGTTCCGGCCATGTGCATCTGCATATGAAAGCGGGTGGATCCCTTAAGCCCCCTTCTCATGAAACCGTGGATGCACGGGAGCATTATGTGTACCAGGAAGGTCAGCCGGTTTTTAAATTTGCCGTTACTAAAATGGCGGGAATTTCCAAAGAATTGATGGAAAAAAACGACCTGAACGGGGATGACATTTCCTGGCTGGTGCCTCATCAGGCCAACATGCGCATTATTGAGGCCGCCGGAAGACGCCTGGGGATTCCGTCAGAAAAAGTGATGGTGAACATCCAGCGTTACGGCAATACCACCAATGCCACCATCCCGCTTTGTTTATGGGATTATGAAAGCCGGCTGAATAAAGGAGACAATCTGATACTTACCGCTTTCGGGGGTGGCTTTACCTGGGGTGCCGTCTGGGTAAAATGGGCTTATTAGGCGCCGCCCATTATTCCTTATTTTTACTGTCAATCATGATGGTCACCGGACCATCGTTGACCAATGATACCTGCATGTAAGCCCCGAATTCCCCGGAGCAGGTTCTGCAACCGCTTTCTTTTTCGAGGGCTCTGATAAAGGCCTCATACATGGGGATGGCGTGATCCGGCTTTGCTGCCCTGATGTAGGAAGGACGATTGCCTTTTTTTGTGCTGGCATGCAACGTGAACTGACTGATCACCATAATTTCCCCGTTGACATCCTGTACGGATTTGTTCATGATCCCCTGTTCGTCATTGAATATCCTCAGGCGTGAAATTTTTCCTGTGAGCCATTCAATGTCTTCGCGCGTATCAGCATCCTCTATTCCCAACAGAATCAGGATTCCCTTCCCGATGGCAGCCTTTTCTTCATTGTCAATCGTAACTGCAGCATGTGCTGTTTTCTGAATAATTACTCGCATAGATCTGTGTATTTCAGGATTTCTTTCGTGTTTCTCCGCCCAGGAGCATATTCAGGTAATTTTCGTAACGCGTGATGCTGATCTCTCCTTCGTTAACTGCTTCCTTGACGCGGCACCCCGGTTCGTTCAGGTGTGTGCAGTTGTCGAAACGGCATTGATTGAAAAAATTCCGCATTTCAGGAAAATAATGACACACCTCCCATGCTTCAAAATCCACAAGGCCGAATTCCTTAATCCCCGGGGTGTCAATGATCGCTCCGGTATTGGAAAGGTGAAACATCTCCGCAAATGTGGTTGTATGCCGCCCTTTTTTATGGGCCTTTGACAACGCCTGCACTTTCAGGTTGAGACCGGGCTCGATGGCATTTATCAGCGCGGACTTGCCCACTCCCGAATGCCCGCCCAGCAGGGAGGTTTTTCCCCGGAGCAAATTACTGAAATGATCCAGGTTTATGGCTTCCGTGGCTGAGGTGTGCAGGCAATGGTACCCCGCTTCTTCATAAATCTTTGTTACCTGATCCAGTTTCTCACGGGAGGATGGGCCGGAAACCAGGTCAAGCTTGTTGAAAACGATTACAGCCGGGATACTGTATGCCTCACAGGTAACCAGGAAGCGGTCAATGAATCCGGTGGATGTTCTGGGGTAAGCCAGGGTGGCAATGATTACGGCCTGGTCAATGTTTGCTGCAATGATGTGTGTTTGTCTGGAGAGCTTTGTGGCTTTCCTGATGATGTAATTTCTCCTTTCCAGGATGTCCTCTATCATGCCAATTTCATCTTCCAGGTGCAGCCACACCCTGTCTCCAACGGCCACCGGATTGGTTGCTTTTGAGCCGGAGAGCTTGATGCGACCCCTGAGGCGGCAGTCAAGACGCTGCCCCTCATCTGTCAATACCCTGTACCAACTCCCTGTTGATTTGATTACAGTACCTTCCACGAAGTCCTTTCCTTAATTCTTTGCTGTTGCCGGTCGGTTGATTATGTGATAAAATTACTAATTTCGTGTAAATACACAATGTGATATGTCTTTGCAAGCGGTTAATGTTACGAAGTTTTACGGGGAGCAAAAGGCACTGGATGAGGTAAACTTTCAGGTCAGCCAGGGTGAGGTGGTGGCGCTGCTTGGCCCCAACGGGGCCGGGAAATCCACCATGATGAAGATCATCGCCTGTTATTTGCCGCAGTCGGCAGGTCAGGTCAGGGTGTGTGGATTTGATGTGGCAGAAGATCCTCGCAGCGTAAAGAAAAGGGTTGGATACCTGCCCGAGAACAATCCGTTGTATAATGACATGTACGTGAAGGAATACCTGATGTTCGCGGCCGGGGTCAATCGCCTGGGACGAAAAAGCAGGTCGCGGGTGGATGAGATGATCGAACTGACAGGGCTGAAGGCGGAATATAAAAAAACCATTGGTACCCTGTCAAAGGGGTACCGGCAACGCGTCGGCCTGGCGCAGGCGCTGATCCACGACCCGGAAGTACTCATCCTGGATGAGCCCACCTCAGGGCTGGATCCCAATCAGCTCGCAGAGATCCGGGAACTGATCAGGGAAACAGGGAAGTTGAAAACAGTGATTCTTTCCACGCATATTATGCAGGAGGTTGAGGCTGTTTGCAATCGGGTGATGATCATTCACCGGGGCAGGATCATTGCCGATGCACCCACTTCCGAAGTGCGGATGCTCAATAAAGCAAGCCGCGTTATACGGGCTGAATTTGACAAAGAGTTGAGTGTGGAGAAGCTGAAAGGAATTGATGGTGTGATGGATGTGGTCAAAGAGTCCGGGGCCGTTTACCGTATATTTACCGGGTCAGCGGGTGACAAGCGTGCTGACATTTTCAGGTTTGCCGTAGATAACGGGCTGGTATTGCTGTCACTGGAACAGCAGAACCAGTCGCTGGAGGAGATCTTCAGGGAAATGACCGTGTAGGCGGGGAGGGCCTCAATAATATTCGTTTTTTCGGATGCAGTCAAGTACTTTATCGGGCAGCAGGTAGCGTGGATCTTTGGCCGATGCCAGATCCTGCCTGATGCTGGTGGATGAGATTTCAATACGGGGGGCTTCTATGAGGGTCACATCGGGCCGGTCAAGAAAGGGGGAGGCCGGGTTGTCTGACCGTGGGTACACATAAATCGTCAGCAGCGATAGAATTTCCTCATAATTTTTCCACTGTTCGAATGCGTCCAGGTTGTCCGATCCGATGAGCAATACAAAATCTTTTTCCGGGTGGAGAGACTTTAGTTTCTTCAGGGTATGGATGGTGTAGGAAGGCTTCTCCATGTTCAGCTCGATGTCGCATGCGCGGAATGCAGGGTTGTCTTCAACAGCTTTGCGCAGCAGCCTCAGCCGCCCTTCTTCGCTGAGCATCTCTTCCTCTGTTTTGAAAGGATTCTGCGGGGACAGCACGAACCATACTTCCCGGATCCCTGTGTGCTGTACAAAGTGTTGCGCAATGATCAGGTGCCCGGTATGGACCGGGTTGAATGACCCAAACAGTAAGCCTGTCATTGGTTTGCTCATGGTGACGCTCCGGGTTATTGATTATTGTGGATAAATGAATGGACCAGACCAGTGGCTTCACGCACAGCATCTTCCAGTTTGTCATTCACCACCACCCGGTCAAAATCCTTTGCGAAAGACAGCTCCTGTCTGGCTTTTCCCAGTCTTTTCTCCAGGCTTTCAGTGGTCTCGGTGTTCCTGTTTACCAGTCTCTTTCTGAGTTCCTCCACTGACGGAGGCTTGATGAAAATGGCCAATGCCTTTTCGGGGAAGCGCTTCCTGATGGTTAAGCCACCGGCCACATCCACATCAAAGACCACATGTCTGCCTTCATCCCATATTCGTTCCACCTCACTGTGCAGTGTGCCATAGTAACTGCCCGGGTACACCTCCTCCCATTCGAGAAAGGCTCCTTCCTCAATCTTTTGCCGGAACACTTCCGGTGAGAGGAAATAATAGTCTTCCCCCTCTGTTTCTCCGGGACGCCTGGGCCGGCTGCAGGCAGAAATGGAAAATGCAAGCTGGGGGGTGTTTTTAAGAACCTCTTTGACAATACTTGTTTTGCCCGCCCCCGACGGGGCTGAAAAGATGATCAGCTTTCCTTGTGCAGCCATTACAAAATATTCATTAATTGTTCTTTGATCTTCTCCAGCTCGTCCTTCATCTGGACTACATTCCGCTGGATGGCGGCATCGTTGGCTTTGCTGCCGATGGTGTTGATCTCTCTGCCGATCTCCTGGGTGATGAATCCCAGTTTTTTGCCGGCCGAGATGTTTTCTGCCATGGTGTCTGAAAAATAACCAAGATGCTGCTCAAGACGTACCATCTCCTCTGTTATATCGAACTTTTCCAGGTAATAGATCAACTCCTGTTCGTAGCGGTTCGGGTCCGGGGTGGCCACATCTTTCAGTTCATCCAATGCAGCGGATAATCTTTTCCGGATGCCTTCCCTGCGCTGCTTTTCCAGGGGAGGAATGTCAGCCAGCAAAGATTTCAGCTTGCTGATACGGTCCCGAAGGTCCTTTTCCAGGTACAGTCCTTCCGATTGTCTGTACTCCATGGTGCTTTTCAGGGCTTCTTCCACTGCCTGGTGTAATTGTTCCCATTCTTCCTGGTCAAGGGTCTCTGTTTCCTGGGTATATACCTCGGGAAGGCGCAAAATGGCCGGCAGTAAGTTGTCTGTTACCGGTATGTCATGCTCCCGGCTGAATGCTGTGAGTTCAAGGTAATATTTTTCCATCAGGGGAGTGTTCAGCGAGTAGGCTGCGCTCTCATCCTTGCTTTCTATCGTGATCAGCAGCTCCACCTTCCCCCTTCCCAGTTTTTTGCCCAGCAATGACCTGATTTCCTGTTCCTTACTTTTATAGAGGTAAGGGAGTTTCAGGTTGATATCCAGCGTTTTGCTGTTCAGGGAGCGAATTTCGACTGTGAGGGTCTTGTGATTGAGCTGGCAGGTTGACTTGCCATAGCCGGTCATGGATTGTATCATGCTGATTTTTTTACAAATATAATAATTGCGTAAAGTACTCACATGGGGATCAATCCCTTTTGTCATTTATTTGCGTAAATTTGATGATATGCGGGAATTGATCAGAATATTATCAGTGGTTTTGGTGCTGTCAGGATCGGCAGGTGCTTTGTCCGGCCAGGATTTTCGCGGAGGCTTCCGGGCCGGGCTCACTGCCAGTGAAGTTTCTGGAGATGACGCGGGTGGCCCGGATAAGCCCGGCTGGTTTGCAGCCGTTTTTACCAATCGCGATGTGAGTGCGCATTCCCGCGTTCAGCTGGAAGTGATGTATATTCAGAAGGGGAGCCGTGTATTCCGCGATCCGCATGATGACCAGAACGGGCAGCAGATGACCTCCTTTTTCCCCGCAGCGGGCGACAACGGGCTTCCGGAGCCTCCCCCCGACGGCTACAGAGACTACCGGTTTAACCTGCACTATGTGGAGGTGCCGCTGGTATTCAAGTTTGACTTTTCCCCCTTGATCCCCCTGCCATACGTGGACCGTCTGACCGGTGAGATTGGTCTTTCCGGTTCTACTGTCGTGGGACATTATGAGGAGAGTGAAGGGAAAGACATCACAGACAGGATGGCTGACGAACGGCCTTTTTATGCAGCCGAGTTGAACCTGCTGGCCGGGCTCTGTTACCCGATCCGTGAGGGACTGGATTTTCAGCTCCGGTTTTCACAGGGGGTCACACCGTTGCGCCCGCATCAGAGTGAAGCCGCTACCTGGTACAACCGCGGACAGTATAATACGGTCTGGAGTTTCGGGTTGTCTTTTACTTTTCTGTCTTCTTAATCAACCTTCCACATTTTCTTAACCATTTTGTAAGCCCTGGCATATGATTAATTGGGTTCTTTGGTGTATTTTTGTTCCGCAAAAATTTCTAATATTACCTTTAAACAAATCAATCAAATGAAACAAAAAGTTCGAATCTTTTCTTTGTTTGCTTTTTTGCTGATGACTTTCAGCGTTTTAACCCTCTCAGCGCAGGCTCCTGTAGGGGCAAATTTTAACGGCGAAGTCAGAGATGCCGAAGGCATGACCCTTCCCGGTGCCACGGTGGTAGCGGTGCATGTCCCCTCCGGAACACAATACGGTACCATCACCAGGAGTGATGGCCGGTTTAATCTCCGTAATGTTCGTGTAGGCGGGCCTTATACGATCAGGGTATCCTTCGTAGGTTACCGGTCGGCCGAGGAAGACGGAATACACCTTGAGCTTGGCCAGGAGTACACCATTAATTTTGAATTGGTGGATGAAGCTGTTGAACTGGGTGAAGTGGCTGTATATGCACAGCGTGATGCCCTGATCTCTGGTAACCGCACTGGTGCCCGCTCACGTGTAAGTCGTGAACAGCTCGATGCCATGCCTTCAATCAGCCGAAGCATCCAGGATTACACACGGCTCAGCCCCCAGGTAAGCGGGAACAACATTGCCGGCAGAAGCGGACGCAGGAATGCAATACATATCGATGGCGTGACCTTTGATGACCGTTTTGGCCTTGGATCCGATGCCATTCCCACCATCGGGAACCCCATTTCACTGGATGCCATTGAGGAGTTCCAGGTGGCCATTGCCCCTTATGACGTGCGGCAGGGTAACTTTACCGGTGGTGCCATCAATGCCGTTACACGCAGCGGGACAAACCGCCTGGAAGGATCGGCCTATTTTTACGGCCGAAACCAGGATTTTATCAGCGGAGAACTGATGGGTGACGAAAGCCCCATTGATGATTTCTCGGAATATCAGACTGGCTTGCGTCTTGGAGGTCCGGTTGTGCAGGACAACCTCTTCTTTTTCATCAATGCGGAGATAAAAAGGGAGAGCAGCCCCCTGTTTAATTATGAGGAATCTCAGTTTCGCGGCAGTGCCTCTGATCTTGACGAAATTATTTCCATTGCACGTGATGTATATGGGTATGATCCGGGGGGGTATGGTCGCCTGACCCAAAATACGGACGACTGGAAAGTTTTTACAAAACTGGACTGGAACATTTCCAATGTACACAGACTGACTTACCAGCAAAACCTGGTCAACGGCTACGATGACCGTGGGATCTCCAGGGGATTCAATGCTTTTTCATTGGCTAACCGTCAATACCGTCAGCGGGGGAATCAGAGTAACTTTTCCCTGCAGCTGAACAGTGCCTGGTCAGAGAACATCATTTCGGAAGCGAAAGTAGCCTACACCAGGTTGCGTCAGGAAGCCGACTATGGGGACAATCCTTTCCCTTCGGTACGTGTGGAAACCCCAGGCGGTTATAACGTGGATTTTGGTGTGGAACGTTTCCGCCATGCCAACGAGCTGGATCAGGACTATTTTGAGATCACCGCCAATATGACCTATTTTGCCGGCGAACATACCATTACGGTTGGTACCAATAACTACCTGAACTCTTTCAGGAACCTCTTTATTCAGGATGCGCTCGGTGAGTATACCTTTTCCAATGTATTTGATGCCGAAGGCAACATGGTCCAAAGCGGAATTGATCGCTTCCGGGAGGCAGCGCCTAACCGTTACCGGTTCAGCTACTCAACTGACGAGGATCAATATGGCCGTTTGCCGGAAGCCAACTGGGGTTACAATACCTTTGCCCTTTACGCACAGGACGAATGGCGCATCACCAGCAATCTCAACCTGACACTTGGTTTGCGTGCCGATCTTACTGTGTTTACGGATGATCCGCCCAGTAATCCCACCTTTGCGCAGGATTTCCCGCAATACGATACCGGCAATGTTCCGGATCCGACCCTGCAGCTGAACCCCCGTCTCGGGTTTAACTGGAATGACGGAGAGACGCAGATCCGCGGTGGTCTCGGCCTCTTCTCGGGTGGTGAACCTGGTGTGTGGCTCTCCAACCAGTACAGCAATACCGGTGTTGATCTGGCACGGTTGGATGTGCGTCGTACCTTCGATCCCGGTTTTTTCACCCCCGACGTATATAATCAGCCCCGTCCAGGCACGGCAGATGGCCTGGATCCGATTCAGACCACCGAGGTGAACATTACAGATCCTGACTTTAAGATCAACCAGATCTTTCGTGCCAATCTGGCCGTGGAGCAAAGGTTGCCCTGGGATCTTATCGGTACGGTAGAGGTGTTGTACACCAACAACCTGCATGACATTGACTATCAGAACCTGAACCTTGGCGATCCCAACCCCAATGTCAGGGTGACCGACGGTCGTCCGTTTTATGGTGATGTCACCATTGACGAGAACGGGAATCCCCGGTTTTCACAAAACCGTGTGAGTGACAACTTTACCAATGTGATTTTACTCACAAACACCAATAAAGGTGACCAGTACAGCCTGACAGGTCAGCTGCGCAAGGAGTTCAGCCAGGGTTGGTTCGCTGATGTGTCTTACACATTTTCGGATGGTACTTCCGTGAATGACGGAACCTCAAGCAGGGCCATTTCCAACTGGCAGTTCAATGAGGTGCCGGGAGACCCCAACAATGCCCCGGCTGCCAGGTCGACCCACATTACAAGGCATCGTTTCCTGGCCAGCGCCTCCTATCGTCTTGATTATGGCAGCAACGGCAACCATGCCACCACCATTTCCATGATCTATGAGGGACGTACGGGCAACCCGTATCACTACATCTACTTTACGCCCTTTGCCAATGGATTCAGTGCAAATGGTGACTACTTCGGGTCCAATGACCTGGTTTACGTTCCTGCCTCCCCCGATGAGGTTAACCTGATCAGCAACAACTGGGAAGAGCTTGATGCCTTCATCAGTGCCAACCCTGCTTTGGATGACTACCGCGGGCAGATCACCGAAAGGGGTGCCGGGATTCAGCCCTGGGTGCACCATATGGACCTGCGCGTGTCGCACAGGATCCGCACTACCGGCAACCAGTTTCTGGAGTTGACATTTGACGTGATGAACTTCAACAATATGCTTGGGAATGTCTTTGGTCAGGATTGGGGGATTTCGCGATTTGCCAACTTTGGTGCCGTGTCTGAACTCACTTTCCAGGGATATGACGCCACGGAACTTCCCGATGGAAGCATTGAGCTGAAGCCACGGGTTTCCTTTAACCCCGACCGGGTGCCCACCAACGAAGACCAGTTCAATATTTCCAACCTGAACTCAAGGTGGCGTGCACAGGTAGGTATCCGCTACTCTTTTTAGTGACATGTGATTCCTTCGGGATCATGCACGTGGGTGACCCTTTCAGGGTCAGAGAGTAACGGACGTGTGACCCTTTCAGCGTAACAGCAGGGCCCCCAAAGGGGGTCAGAAACAAAAAATGTGTGTCCTTTCGGGGGCACACATTTTTTTATGTGGCTGCGCCAGAGTCAAACCTTGGGGCAGGGCAGTGCAGGCTGCACTGCCTGATTATCGGGGATGGTATGTCCGGCTGTGGTGATTAGTTATCTTCCTTGATCCGGACATCGTACTCCATATTAATGACCTGTTTGTAGATGTATGATACACCGCAATATTTTTCCCTGGAGAGTTCTACGGCTTTCTTCAGCTTGTCTTCGGGAAGGTCTTTTCCTGTGAACTCGTAAATCACCTTCATTTTTTTGTAATGCTTCGGGGGTTCCTCTGTGGCGTCGGCTTCGATCAGAATATCAAATCCCGTGAATTCGACCCGCATTTTTTTCAGGATGCCGATCACGTCCATGCCGGTGCATCCGGCCAGGGAAGCAAGCATCAGGGGTTTTGGTCGCGGGCCCCTGTTTTTCCCACCTGCTTCGTCGGGTGCATCCATCATCAGGTGGTGCCCGTTGATGTCGGCCTCAAATGCCATATCCTGTTTCCAGCTTGTGCGAACGGTATGTTTCATTTCTGTATGTGTTTTTGTGGGGAATGAATCTGCTAATAAAAGTAAACACAACCAAAGGGGGTTTGTTCAGGCTTCGCCCGGGATTAACTTCGTTATCCCAGCTTCGCTTGGGATTAACTTCGTTGATCCCATTCGGGGGGAGGTTCACTTCTTTCAGCAACTCCACAACCGGCTGACGCCATATTTTTGTATCCCCCCTGCCGGCTCAAAAGCGAGCTTTTGGCCGGCAGGGGG
>SL_3KL_010_SEDDRAFT_10000617_pt1 | contig 29857 bp, 24 predicted proteins | sample SodLakKL_010_SED_2_FD_10381 | JGI IMG/M metagenome (IMG submission 10381)
CTCCTGGCGGAGGCTGGCTCGGCCTACCGGCTCCCTCCAGGCTCCCGCCTAATGGAGACCGGGGGGTTCAAGGGGCGCAGCCGTGAGGTGGCCCGGGACACCCTCTACAGGAGACTCGGCGACGCGCTGGGCATCCCCGTGGGACGCATGGTGAACGAGTACGGGATGACGGAGATGCTCTCCCAGTTCTGGGAGACTGCCCTGGTCGACCCTGCCTCGGGGGAGAGTGAGGACCCGTCGGATCGCTCCCTGGTNGGTCCGCCGTGGGTCCGGACACGGATCCTGGATCCCTACGATCTCACCGAGGTGGAGCCTGGCCAGGTAGGGCTCCTCCAGCACCTGGACCTGGCGAACCTCCACTCCATATCGGCCATCCTCACTGAGGATCAGGGGGTGGAGGTGGAGGGAGGTCGGTTCCGGGTCCTGGGCCGCCGCCCCGGTGCCGAGCCCCGGGGGTGCTCCCTCTCCATGGACGAGTTGGACCAGGCGTGGACGACCGGGGATGCCGGGGTTTCCGGTGGCTGAGCCATTCCGGAGTTGGCGTCTCCCCGCCGGGGCGGATATCCACCCCGATGCCTGGGTGATGGACGACCTGGAGTTGGCCGTCCCGACCCGTGAGGAAGCGGATCGCCTCCTGGATCAGCTGGAAGGGGCGGGGGCGGCGCTTCGCTCTATCCCGGCCCGGGAACGTGCCCGGCGGCTGGGTGCTGTGGGAACGCGTCTGGCCGATCCTCAGGACCCCCTCCACCGGGAGGCCCTGGAACGACTCCCGGCCCAGGCCGGATTGTCACTTCCGGTGGCTCGGGAGCTCCTGGACCGCATGGCGCCCCAGTGGACGCCGCCGGCTCTGGAGCGCCTCCTCCACCTGGAGTTCCCCGATCCCCTGGTCCTGGACGGGTTCCGGCCCCGGGCCAGGGCCGGTGACCGGGTCCGAGCGCTGGGCGATCCCATGGCCCTCCATGTGGGGGCCGGCAATGTGGCGGGGGTTGGGGTGAGTTCGCTCCTCCGCTCCCTCCTGGTGGGCACCCCGGTGCTTCTGAAGCCGGGGCGGGGGGATGTGGTCCTACCGATTCTGGCCGCGGATGCCCTTGGCTCCACTTTTCCAGAGGCGTCCCGGGCTTTGGCGGTCATCTACTGGCCCGGGAAGGGCGGGGGAGCGCTTGGCTCCCAGGGGCTGGCTCGCGCCGGGAGGGTGGTGGTCTACGGAGGGATGGACACGGTGCAGGACTTCAGGTCTCGCCTTTCCCCGCAGACGCCTCTCATAGCCTATCACCACAGGGTCTCCGCCGCTGCCCTGGGACGGGAGGTGCTGGAGGGCGAGGTGGCGCGCCGGACGGCGACGGCAGCAGCCCGGGCGGTGGCGGCCTACGATCAGCAGGGGTGTGTGTCGCCCCACCTCTTCTGGGTGGAGCGGGGCGGAGCGGTATCGCCGGAGTCGTGGGCCCGGATGCTGGCCCAGGAGCTGGAGGGGGTAGAGGCCCTTCTCCCCTCCCTCCCCACTGCGGAGGTGTCGGCCCGGGTCCAGGCCGTGCGTGGTGAGGTCGAACTGGATGCGGCCATGGGGACGAAGACACGACTCCTGGCCCCACCCCATGCGGGCTGGACCGTCATCTATGAATCGGAGTTCGCCTTCGAAGGGGTATGCGGGGGGAGAACGGCTCGGGTGCAGGGGGTGGACGATCTGGAAGAACTCTTCCGTCACCTTCCTGCGGTCCGGGGGATTCTTCAGTCGGTTGCCCTGGCCTGCCCCGAACCCCGTCGGAGCCATGTGGCTGAGAGACTGGTTCTGGCCGGGGCCGCCCGGATCACGACCCTGGACCGTCAGCCATGGCCCGAGCCCTGGTGGCTTCACGATGGAGCCGGGCCCCTTCGCGCCCTGGTACGCTGGGCCATGGACGAGGGGGGGGAGCCGCCACCGCCTCTCGGCGGCGACGGCCCGGCCCGGAGCCGGTAGGAACCGCTCGAAGCAGTCGCCTACGGGACACCGGTTCCCGACTCAGGTCGGCAGATTCACTCGTCGCCCTGCTGCTCTGCCCGCCAGACCACGAGTTGACGGGTGCCTCGGGAGTTCTCCTCCACGCGTACGGTAAGGACGTCTCCCTCCTCGATCCCCAGGTCGTCCCGCATCTCCTGCGGGATGGTGATCCTTCCGCCGACACCGACGGTGACTTCTCCGAAGTAGCGGGTCCGGTAGATTGCCATCCGGTCTCCTCTGGGGTTTGGCTTTGATTGCGGTTCGGGGGGTAGTGGACGGCCCTGACCCTGTGGAGGGAAGGGGCCAAGCCCACAAGCGGCGTAGCTTATACCCGAGTGGGCTATGGGAGATCCCCGGTTCGGAGCCGGGCTTCGGAGAACGGGTCAGTCCGGGAGCAGCGAGCGGAGAAACGCCACCAACTGGTGGTCTTCCAGTTGGCGGGCCCGTCGAATGGCCTCCTCATACGAGGGCTCGATGATCACGGCGATGGTCCGGATGGTCTCTTCCCCCTCGTTCCGATCGGCGGGCGAATAGGCCAGGAGTGCTCGGTACGAGTCCGGGCGCCTGGGATCGTCCTCGAACTCCAGGTACACGTCCCAGAATCGACCGTCGTGACTGACGGTGGCCAGATGTTGGCCGTGGGAGGGGGGGTCGGGATCGACTGCCATGGCGCCCTCTCGGGTGGAGTGAAGGGGTCAGCGTTGGGGGGGCGGAGCCGACGGATCCTGCTCCGTAGGGTTGTCGGGTGCATGGGCGGCTTCATCCCCGGCCGGGTCCTCCGGGGTGATGGGGACCGGCCCGGAGGCTTCCCGGAGATCGGTGCCGGCGGGCCCCATCCTGACCCGGAAGGGGTCGGACTCCGATCCCACATAGAGGGTGCGGTGGGGGAAGGGGATCTCTATCCCTTCGGAGTCGAACCGCTCCTTGATCTCCCGGAGGAGCTCGGTCTTGAGCGCCAGGAAGCTCTCCCGCACCGTCCAGACGGCAAGCCGGAGATCCACCGATGACTCCCCGTACCCGTCCACGAAGAGATTGGGGGCCGGTTCCATGAGGGCCCGGGGATTGGCTCGAGCCACCTCCAGGAGAACCTTCTGCACCCGTCCGATATCTTCCCGGTAGGCCACTCCCACATTGAGGTCCAGACGGCGGATGGGAAACCGGGTGATGGTGGTCACCTGGCTCTTGACGATGGTCTCGTTGGGGATGCGCACGAACCGATTGTCCGGGGTACGGAGCTTCACCGAGAGGGTGTCGATGGACATGACCCGGCCCGTGGTGTCTCCCACCTGGATCAGGTCGTCCACCTCGAAGGGCCGCTCGCCGATGAGGAAGAAGCCGGAGATGACGTTGGAGACGGAGGTCTGGGAGGCGAAGCCCACGGCGATCCCCACGATTCCAAGGAGGGGAGCCAGGGAGAACCCCAACTCCTGGAGAACCGAGATGAAGATGAGGACCAGGCCAGGGTAGAGGATCACCTTCCCGGCCACCATCCCCTGCTGGGGCGAGTACTTCTTCTCCACCCACCCCCGGACCGCCCGGGAGGCGGCCATGAGGATGGGAATGGCCAGGAAGAGGAGGAGTGCGGCGCGAAGGAGTCCCGCGAGATTCTCCAGGGTGACCCACGGGAAAGTGAAGCCGCTCATCCCTGCCCCGCCAGCGAGAGGATTCGGTGGAAGGTCCGCCCTCTGAGGCCTCGCTGAACCGGGGCGCGGGGGGAGGCCACCGACCGGGTGGGACCGGCTTCATCCGGCGCGCTGCCCGACATTTCGATCTGGCTTCCCTCCACGGTGCCCTGATACGTAACCTGGGCCTCGTCGGCCCAGAGCGAATCCTTCCCCTGGAACAGGGAGAGGTGGATGGCCCGGATGGCCAGGCGGTCTACCGGGAGAGGCGCGGTACTCCGGTTTTGCATCTGCAGAGTGCAGACGGCCATGTACGGGCGATGCCGAGCCGGGTCTATCAGAAGTCGGGCGCTGGTGGGGAGCCAGTAGGCCAACTCTCCCTCGGTCGTCGTGCCCCACCAGGTGTCGGACAGGACCACCGAGGGCACCTCCACCAGGAGTGGACCGGATCCTGGGGCCTGTCCCTCCGCCGCCAACCGGATCTGGACCCATACGGGAACCCGGGCGAAGACCCGGGCCTTCGCTCCGGGAAGGAGGTGAAAGGGCTGCTCCGGTGTGACCACCAGAGCCCGATCCGGCAGCGCCGGGGTGATCTCCACACCTCCCATGTCCCCCGGGAGAGCCCATCGCGACCACTCCGGATCCGGTGCTGATCCGTCCTCCGCACCCGGCCCATGCTCCCCCACATCCGGCGCCTCTGCCCACGCCAGGCGAATCTCTCCGGTGCGGGCCTCCACCCAGAACCGCCGAGGACCGAGATCCCAATGGATGCGCTGCCCCGGCTCGATCCAGTGGGTCCCCCAGATGGAGCCGTCGTCGGGAATAGGAGAAGAATCGCTCATTTATTGAATGTGGAAGGCCGTGCCGGGTGCGGGCAACCTGCCCGGCTCCGCCCCGGGGATGATGCAGGCATCCATGCCCACCCCTGCGGACCGGCAACAACGGGAGGTGTCGTGGAACCTGGACGGGGGGTTCGGGTTTGCTGACCGGTCCAGAATTTCCGGGGCCCATCGAACATCGGTTGAGGGAGCATGGGAACCCATGTTTACCGGCGCCGTTGACAGGGCTTCAGGGGGTCGCCTAACTTGCGGCCCTGTTTGCGGCAGGAAGGCCCCTTCCCGCCCGTCATCCGACCAGGACACCATGGTGATGAAGAAGCAGTTGTTGATCGCGTTGGCGGCCTTCCTGGCCGTCCTGGGTTCACTGGCCTTCGTTCAGGCCCAGTCAAACGGAGGGTCGGCCGATGCGCAGGCCCAGACAGGTCCGCCCCATGTGAACCCCTTCGAGTTCCCCCACGAGCCCCACGTGGCGGTAAACAACATCGACTGCATGTACTGCCACTTCTCGGCGGAACGCTCCAAAAGCGCGGGTCATCCGTCCATGGCCAGTTGCATGGGCTGCCATGCATATGTGGCCGGGGATGCCCAGGCCGGGGACATCAATCAGCTCCGGGAGTTCTGGGACGCACGCGAGCCCATCGCATGGGAGCGCATCTACCGCGTGGCCGACCACGTTTACTTCCCCCACATGCGTCACGTGCAGGCCGGGGTGGAGTGCGCCGATTGCCACGGCGACGTGGGTTACGAGATCAACGTGGTGGAGCAGGTCCAGCAGCCCCTTACCATGGGGTGGTGCCTGAATTGCCACATCGAGCAGGGTGCCTCGCTGGACTGCACGGTCTGCCACTACTGACATGACACCGCAAAGCCAGGACCGGCCCGGAGCCCTTCCCTTTCCGAGGGGCCTTCCCGGGTCGTTGCCATCGGACATCGAGGGAGTTTCATGAGTGACGGGATGAAGCGGCGTGACTTTCTGAAGGTCCTGGGCGTCTCCGGGGCCGGAGCCGGTCTGGTGGGTTGTTCCACCGATCAGGTGGAGAAGCTCATGCCCTACGTGGTTCCGCCGGAAGACATCACACCCGGCGTCGCCACCTGGTACTCGTCGGTTTGCGGCGAGTGCTCGGCAGGGTGCGGCACCTGGGTCAAGACCCGGGAGGGCCGGGCCATCAAGGTGGAGGGGAACCCCAATCACCCCGTCTCCCAGGGCGCTCTGTGCGCTCGCGGCCACGCCTCCCTTCAGGGCCTGTACAACCCCGATCGCCTCCGCGAGCCCATGCGGCGCACCGAGGCCGGTTTCCAGGCCATCTCCTGGGACGAGGCCGAGTCGCTGCTTCTGGAGCGGGTCCGGGGTGCCGGCAACCGAATGGCCCTGGTGACCGGGAAGGAGGGGCCTACCCTTTCCGCTCTCCTGGACGGGATCGTGGAGACCGCCGGCGGGCGCCGGGTGGAGTACGAGCCCCTCTCCGAGGCACCCCTCCGGGAAGCGACGCGGCTGGCATTCGGTCGTGACATCATCCCCACCTACCGGATGGAAGACGCCGACCTCATCGTCTCGTTCGGGGCGGACTTCCTGGAGACCTGGCTTTCTCCGGTGGAGTTTGGTCGGTCCTTCGCTCGGGCACACTCCGTCGATTCCGACGACAACAAGGGACGCTTCGTCTTCCTCTCCCCCCGTCTCTCCCTCACCGGGCAGAACGCGGACGAATGGTTCCCCATCCAGCCCGGCTCGGAAGCGGTGGTGGCGCTGGCCATGGCCAATGTGCTCGTCCGGAATGGAGCCGACGCCGGACCGTACGCCGACCTGCTCCAGGCCTATACACCCGATGCGGTTTCCCAGGACGCGGGGATCCCGGCGTCCACCATCGAGGAGTTGGCCATTGCCTTCGGTGACGCCACCTCTCTGGCCCTCGGCCCGGGCGTCGCGGCCCAGGGCGCCAACGCCACCGCCACCAACCTGGCGGTTCTCGTATTGAATGCGGTGGCGGGGAATGTGGGGAGCACTCTGGACGTGGCCACCGAGAACCGAGCCGCCTCATCCGCTTCCCACCGGGATCTGACGGAGGTTGTGGAGGCCATGGGCCGCGGCGGTCTGGAGGCCGTGATCTTCTACGGCACGAACCCCGCCTACGCCCTCCCGCCTGGAGCCGGCTTCGGCGAGGCCCTGGGGTCGGTGGGGTTCAAGGTTGCCGTGACCCAGCAGATGGACGAAACCGCGGCCCTGTGCGACCTGGTGCTTCCTGCCCGCCACCCCATGGAGGATTGGGGAGACGCGAATCCCCGGCCGGGACTCTGGTCCATCCGGCAGCCCACCATGGTTCCGGTGCCCCACTTCGATTCCCGACCCGTGGGCGATGTGTTCCTCACCCTGGCCCGGGGACTGGGGCACGACGTACCCGATGGCTCCTTCCACCAGTACCTGCAGGCTCGGTGGGAAGAGCGTCACGCCGCCGCCGGAGCCCCCGGAGGTGACTTCGACGCCTTTTGGCGGGAGGCCCTCCGCACAGGCGTGGTCACTCTGGCCGAGGATGTGCCGTCCCAGCCTGCCCTTCAGGCGCCGGACCGAGCCCTGACCTTCGAACGTCCCTCCCTGGACGGCGACGGGATGGCTCTGGTGGTCTATCCCTCATCCCGCCTGGGGGATGGGCGTGGAGCCAACAAGCCCTGGCTCCAGGAGATGCCCGACCCGGTCACCAAGCTGGCATGGCACTCCTGGGTGGAGATGCACCCGGATACGGTGGAGGAGATGGGGCTGCGCCGCGGTGATATGGTCCGGGTCCGCTCGCCCCACGGCGAGGTGGAGGTTCCCGTGTATCCCTATCCTGGTGTCCGCACCGACACGGTGGCGATCTCCATGGGCGCCGGACATGAGGATTACGGCCGCTACGCCGACGGGAAGGGAGTGAATCCGATGCGCCTCCTCCCCGGTTCCGCGGAAGAGGTGGCCGGCTCCCTGAACCACCTGGCGGTGCGGGTTCAGGTCGAGCCCACCGGTCAGTGGCGGCGTATGGCCACCATCGAGGGGTCCAGTGACCAGTTCGATCGGCCCATCGCCCCGGCGGTCCAGATTGACGACCTCCGGGAGGGCATCGTGGACGCGGATCGGTATCCGCTCTACCAACTCCAGGGCGGCGGCGGGTTCCTCCCCGTTCCCATGCCGGAGCAGGGTGAGCCCCAGGACTTCCCTCCGCCCTTCGCCCAGTACGGGGATTACGATCCGGAGCAGCATCCTCGGTGGGCCATGGCCATCGACCTGGACAAATGCACCGGGTGTTCGGCTTGCGTCGTTGCCTGTCAGGCCGAGAACAACGTGGCCTCGGTGGGTGAGGACCAGCTCATGATGGGCCGGGACCTGCACTGGATCCGCATGGATCGCTACTTCGAGGAGGTGGACGCCAGCCGGCCCGGTCCCGTGGACGTGCGCTTCCTCCCCATGATCTGCCAGCACTGCGGAACGGCCCCCTGCGAGCCGGTCTGCCCGGTGTATGCTGCCTACCACACACCCGACGGCCTGAACGGTCAGGTCTACAACCGGTGTGTGGGAACCCGGTACTGCGCCAACAACTGTCCCTACAAGGTTCGGGTCTTCAACTGGCACCGGTTCTCCGATGTGCCGGAGCCCCTGAACTGGCAGTACAACCCGGACGTCACGGTCCGGGATGAGGGCGTCATGGAGAAGTGCTCCTTCTGTGTGCAGCGGATCCGCGAGAGGCAGAACCAGGCCACTGTGGAGAGCCGGGTGCTGGGCCCCGACGAGGTCATCCCGGCCTGTCAGCAGAGCTGTCCTGCCGAAGCCATCGTCTTCGGCAACATCCGGGATCCGGAGTCCCGGGTCGCGCAGGTTTCGCAGGACCAGCGGACCTACCGCGTCTACGATATCCTGATCAATACGCAACCGGCGGTGAACTACCTCCGGAAGGTGACCTTCCACCCGGTGACGTCGATCGAGGTCTGATCCACCGAGGCCCGGCAGCGACTCACGCGGGGACGAGAGGCAACGAATGGCGACGGCGACTGATAAACCACGAGGGGCACAGACCCACCCGGACATCCGCTCGTACGGGGAGGTCAATGAAGACATCATCCGGATGCTGGACCGCCCCGGGAAGTGGTGGTGGATCCTGTTGGGGATGTCCATTGCCGGGATCGGGCTTCTGGCCTTCTCCTGGGGCAACCAGATCATCAATGGGATCGGGGTGTCCGGGCTCAACACTCCGGTAGGATGGGGAGCCTACATCACCACCTTCGTCTTCTGGGTCGGTATCGCCCACTCGGGGACGTTGATCTCCGCGGTGCTCTTCCTCTTCCGCGCCCGGTGGCGACAGTCCATCTACCGGGCCGCGGAAGCCATGACGGTGTTCGCCGTCATGACGGCGGGGCTATATCCGTTGATCCACCTTGGGCGGGTGTGGCACGCCTACTGGCTTTTCCCCTACCCGAACCAGCGTCTTCTCTGGCCGAACTTCGCGTCCCCTCTGGTCTGGGACGTCTTCGCCGTCACCACCTACTTCACCGTCTCGTCCCTCTTCTTCCTCCTGGGCCTTATCCCCGATATCGCGGCGGCCCGGGATCAGGCGAAGCAGGGCACGCTCCGCCACCGCCTCTACAAGTCCATCTCGTTTGGCTGGCGGGGCACCGATCGGCAGTGGCACCATTTCGGGAAGGCGTACCTCTACCTGGCGGCGCTGGCGACCCCTCTGGTACTCTCGGTGCACTCGGTGGTGTCCTGGGACTTCGCCATGTCCATCGTGCCTGGGTGGACCACCACCATCTTCGCCCCGTACTTCGTGGCTGGGGCCATCTTCTCCGGGATCGCCATGGTCATCACGATCCTGGTGCCCATCCGTAAGATCTTCGGGCTTGAGAAATACCTCACCACCAAACACTTCGACGCCATGGCGAAGTTGTGTCTGGTGACCGGTCTGGTGGTGTTCTACGCCTACCTCACCGAGTTCTTCATGGCGTGGTATTCAGGCAAGCCGTCCGAGCGGGCGGTCTTCTGGAACCGGGCGTTCGGCCACTACTGGTGGGCGACCTGGATCATGCTGACCTGTAACGGGATCATCCCCATCATGCTGTGGTTCAAGCGGGTGCGGTATTCGATTCCGGCTCTGTTCGTCATCACGCTCTTCATCAACATCGGGATGTGGTTCGAGCGGTATGTCATCATTGTGACCTCCCTCTCCCACGAGTACATCCCCTTCGCCTGGAACGTGTACCGGCCCAGCGCCACGGAGATGGGCATCGTCATCGGAACCTTCGGGTGGTTCTTCTTCTGGATGCTCCTCTTCATCCGACTGCTGCCCCCAGTGGCCATCGCTGAGATCAAGGAGGTTCTGCCTCCGCCCTTCCGTCCGAAGAAGAAGGAGGTGGCCCGATGAGCGCCGCCAAGGCCGCCACCAGCACCCGAGAGGGATTGCTGGCGTCATACGAATACCTGGACTCCACGGTGGATACCATCACCGAACTACGGGAAAAGGGGTTCGAGGAGATCACGGCTTTCGCGCCGTTCCCTGAGCACCACATCGAGCATGCCCTCGGCTACAACCACAGCCCTGTGCGCCTCTTCACCCTGGTGGGTGGGCTCACCGGTGCCGCCGCCGGGTTTGCCTTCACGGTATTCACCAGCATGGACTGGCCGCTGGTGACTGGGGGCAAGCCGATTGTGGCGATCCCCGCCTACGTCATCCCCGCCTTCGAGATGACCATCCTGTTCGGGGCTCTGGCCACGGTCATCGGGGTGCTTTACAACATGCGGGTCCCGGACCTGAAGGGTGATGTGGTCTACGACCCGGAGTTCAGCGCAGGGCGGTTCGGAGTTTACGTCACCGCGCCGCCTGATCAGATGGGCACGGTCCGGAAGATCCTGGAAACCCACGAACCCATTCTGATCCAGGACGACCCCAAGGGAAGGTCCCATGGCTGACAACCGTAAGTCGCGTCGACGGGGTGGCCGTTCAATGGCCGCCATACTCGCACTCCTGGTGCTGGGGGGATGCACGCCCGTGGATGACCTCATGGTCGCCATCTTCGGGCGGAGCATGCGGGTCCAGCCCTCATTCAATCCCTACGAGAACCCCCAGCTGGCACCGGAGGGATCCGTCTCCTTCTCATCCGGGAATTTCCCGGCGGCCCCGCACTCCGTGAACCTGGGCTCGCCTGACGGGCAGGCTCCGCCGCCCCCCATCACGCCCCTCATGCTCCTTCAGGGGGATCCGCGGGCCGTGGGCCTGGAGAACCCAGTTGGCCCCGACGCGGCGTCCCTGGCCCGGGGTCAGGAGATGTATCTCCGCGCCTGCGCCCCATGCCACGGCGACGTCGGTGGCGGCGGCGGGCCTGTGACGGCGTTCGGGGTGCCGAACTGGAGCCTCCTTGAGGATTCGGCCTTGAATCTCTCCGATGGATACATCTACTCCATCATTCGGGTGGGACGGGGGGCCATGCCGGCGTACGGCCATCAGATCACCCATTACGACCGCTGGCACATCGTGAACTATGTACGGCAGCTTCAGGGAGAGCTTCCCAGTCAGGAAGAGCCCGAAGTCCAAGCCCAGTCTTCGGACAACTGAGGAAGACCCGCGATGCACGATATCCATATCCCCAAGGACATCCAGGCGCGGTACCTGACCCGGAAATCGCCCCTCGGGATGGCGTTTCTCGGGCTGGCGGTGCTGGGATTCGGCGCCTTCGCCTTCCTCCTGACCTCAGACCCGAACCGGGCCTGGGAGGCCTATGCCTCCAACTGGCTCTTCTGGACCAGCATTGCGCAGGGTGCCGTGATGCTGGCGGTGGTCACGGTCATCGTGAAGGCCAAGTGGAATTGGTCGGTGCGGAGGATCTCCCTGGCCTTTGGGGCTTTCCTACCCATCGCATTCCTCCTGGTCATTCCCATGCTCTTGGGGCTCAGGGAGGATTACTTCCCGTGGCTCGGGGATATGGCGACGGACACCACGGTGGCCAAGAAGCTGGCGTACCTGAACCTTCCCTTCCTCATTTCCCGGACCGTGGTCGGGCTCCTCGTTCTCTTCACCATGAGCCTGATCTTCATGTACTTCGCCCTTCGGCCGGATATGGGGCCGGATCGGGCCGGCGATGAAGAGGGTGATGGGGGGCGGGCCCGCTGGAGAGAGCGGCTTTCCGGTGGTTGGGCGGGCCAGGAGAAGGAAGAGGCTCGCAGTTGGGCGCGGCTCAAGGTGCTCGCCCCGGCTATGGCACTGGTCTACGCCGTGGTCATGAGCATCGTCGCCACTGACTGGGCTATGTCCGTGGCACCCGGATGGTACTCCATGCTCTTCCCGGCCTGGTTCTTCATGGGCGGATTCTGGGGAGGGATTCTCCTAACGGCTCTGGTGGCGGTCCTCTTGAAGCGAGCGCACCCCGCCTTTGACGAGGACATGGGCCCGCAGCAGCTCCACGACCTCGGAAAGCTTTCCTTCGCCTTCTCCATTTTCTGGGCGTACCTGGTCTTCTCCCAGTACATCGTGATCTGGTACGGACAGCAGCCCTGGGAGCAGAGTTGGGTCATCGCGCGCTCTGGCTCGGAGTGGGGTGGGCTCTCCCTGGCCATGATCACCCTCTGCTTTTTCGTGCCCTTCGTGGGGCTCCTGGGGCGGAAGCCCAAGATGATTCCGGCTTGGCTGGGGACCATCGCGGTCCTGGGGCTGGCCGGCCTCTGGCTCGAACGGTTCATCCTCATCGCGCCGAGTCTCCACGAGTCCGGGACGCCGACGCTGACACTTTGGGAGCCGTTGATCGCCCTGGGCTTCTTCGGGCTCTTCGCTTTCACCGTCCGGTGGTTCCTCACCACCTTCCCGGTGATCCAGAAGTGGCAGCATCCCCAGGAGCCTGAGTCCATCGAGGCTGAGCTTCCGCCGGAGGAGGCGCGGCTGGTGGGATCGCGGGGGCGGTGACGGGAGTGTAGGAGCGGGCCCCCGCGGCTCCCCACCCTTGTTGGTTCAAGAGCCGGCGTTCCCTCAATAGGGAGCGCCGGCTTCCTCATTCAAAAGGGCAAGGGCCTCCTGGTGCAGGAGTCCGTTGCTGGATAGCCCGGAGCCCCCATGGACCGTTGGTTGGCCCCGGAGGTCGGTGAACCGTCCCCCAGCTTCGGTGACGATGGGAAGGAGGGGCGCCGCATCCCAGGGAGCCAGCTCCGCCGGGTCCAGCATGATCTCCGCCCGTCCCGTGGCCACCATGCAGTGGCCGTAGGCATCGCCCCAGCTTCGTGTGTAGGCCACCGCTGAAGTCAGTCGACTCCATCCCGGACCCACGGGGCTCATCAGTGTGAATCCCGGGTCCGAGGTGAGCGCCAGGGCCCGACCCAGTGTGGCTTGACGGCTGACGGTCGCTCGGACGCCGTCCCGGTAGCACCCCTGCCCGCGGGCAGCGGCCACTGTCTCGCTCAGTGCCGGGAAGTGGGCCACCCCGAGGACCGGATCGCCTTCCACCTCCAGCGCCACGAGGACGGCGTAGAGGGGGACGCCCCGCATGAACGCACGGGTGCCATCGATGGGGTCCACGATCCAGCGCCTGCGGGTAGGGGTTGGGTGGCCTGTCTCCTCTCCCTCCTCCTCACCGAGGATGCGATCCCCTGGGAATCGATCCCGGATGCGCGTCCTGAGGATGGATTCCGCCAGCCGATCAACCTCTGTTACAGGTGTGCCGTCACTCTTGTCGGCGGCATCCACCACCCCGCCAAAGTGCGGCAGAGTCACCTGACCTGCCTCCTCCGCAATGCCCACCGCGAAGTCCAGGAGCCCGGCCAGGGCCTCGCCGGTGGGCCCACCTGAGGATCTTGCGACGGGGTCGGCGTCGCCTGGGAAAGTCATCTGGGAGTCTTGGGTCGCTTGATGGGTGAAATCCCCTTTTTAGTCTTCCCACGACCGGAAAGCTTACTGGAGAGGGCGTAGTGCCGGAAGCCGGGGGACTACGTGCCCCGCCGGGAGGCGGCGGCGTGGGGAGCCCGAGCACCGGAGTTGGCTGGGCGAACCTTGTTTCGATAAAGCGCCTGATCGGCCTCGCGGATCAGATCCTCCGGCCGGGTCATCCCGGGGTTGAAGGTGGCGCATCCCGCACTGAGTCCCAGACCGATCCCTCTAAGCTCCGGGTCGTCCGCCAGCCGTCTCTGGATGCGCTCCACGTGATGGGCCGCTCCTTCCGGGCCGGTATCGGAGAGGACTACCAGGAACTCGTCGCCGCCGTAGCGGGCAGCCAGGTTCATGGCACGGGTCTCTTCCCTGAGGACCCTACCTACCGCCGCCAGCGCCTGGTCGCCGGCGAGGTGCCCCTCCTCGTCGTTGAACTGCTTGAATCCGTCCACATCGAAGAGGACCACAGAGAGCGCGCGACCCCGCTTAGCGGCGGCGAACTCCTGTCCCAGGTGGAGATCCAGTTGGCGCCGGTTGTACAACCCGGTCAGCGGATCAGTCAGGGAGAGGGTTCGTACCGTATTGTGCAGGAGAGCGTTCTCGTACGCCACTGCCGCCTGGTCGGCCAGCCGGGCCAGGAGCCGGCGGTGTCCGTGCAAACCCACCTCCCCCCGGTCCAACCGGACCTGCAGCGCGCCCAGGATCTGGTCACCGCCGCGTAGGGGCACAATGGCATGGGGTCCTCCGTGGGCATCTTCCGGGAGCAGGATGCTTCGCCCCTCCGAAAGGACGGGATGGAGTCCCGAGGCATGTCGCGAGCGCACCGTCTCCACCTCGGGCGCGCCGGCGCCCAGAGCGGCCGCGCAGCGCACATCGTCGCCATGGGGGACCCAGATTGCGACTTCAGCGGCACCCAGGAGCTCGCCTGCGGCGGCCACCGTTCGATCCAGGACCCGGCCAGCGTCCAGGGAGGATGACAGCGTTCTGCTGGTTCGTTCAATGCTCCTGGCCTCCGAGCGGATCCGCTCCAATTCCATCCCTCGCCTTCGGAAGGAGCGGTCCAGAGCCAGGAGGCCCGCCAGACCCTCCGCCCACAGGGTGTCTTCGGCCGAGAACCGGGGACCTCGTCCCCGCACCACCACCAGGGACCCATGGGTCCGAGAATCCCTCCCTACCGGAAGGTGCAGGATCCAGCCGGCCTCTTCCACGAAGGGTGTGAGCTCCAGCATCCAACCCGGACCGGAGCCCGCCGGGAGAATGCGAACCGGCTCGGACGAACCATCCCACCGCACTTCGCTGGCCCGCGCTCCTTTGGGGGCTTCCTCTTCCCGGAAGCCGGCGTGGTCACAGGTGAGAAGACGCTCCGGACCATGGGTGTCCGGATCCAGCAGGAGGAGATGGGCGGCCTGTGCCTCAAGCGTTCCCAGCGCCGCCCGGAGGATGGTGCCCGTCACCATCTGCCCGTCACCCGGCTCCTCGGCAATCAGACGGACAAGGGCGACCAGTATGGGCAATCTTCCTGACTCGCCTCCCCCATGGGAAAATCTTTCCGGATCCATCCCTGGCCTCCCAATCACCGCTGGACTGATGCCGTGGCGGAACCTCATTGCCCGTTAAGGCTGAGGCGCGGCCTCTCCGCAGGCTGCGGAGGCGGCGGCGGGCAGCACCCTTCAACTCCCCCCTCTGTCTAATTCCTGCAAAGCTCGCGCCAGGTAGTTCTGGATCTCAAACCCCAGGGCTGCGACCAGCCCGGCCTCCTGCCGATCGGGCTGGGCACGGGCCAGGAGGGTGCGGAAGATCCGCATGACAGCCTCTGGTGAACGGGCGTTGAAAAAGTCGATGCGGGCCAGGCCTCCTTCCAGAGCCTCGAACATCTGCTCCATCTCGGCCCTGGTGGCGTGACCCGTCCAGCGCTTCCCCCGGGGAAGCTCCCCGGTCTCCTCGGCCCGGTCCAAAAGGAAGAGTTCATAGCAAAGAATGAGGCATGCCTGCGCCAGGTTGAGGCTTGAGTAGCCCGGATCGGTGGGGATGATGGCTATCCCATCGCACAGATCCAGCGCCTCATTGGAGAGGCCCCGATCCTCCCGCCCGAAGACGATGGCGGCCGGTCCCGTTCGGGTGGCCTCAACGAGCCGGGGCGCCCAATCCCGGGCCCACCCGTAATTCCTCTGGGCAGCGCGGGACCGGGCCGAAGTACCCACGACCAGCACACAATCGGCCAGCGCCTCCTGGAGGGAGGTGAAGTGCCTGGCTGCCTCCACCACATCATCGCTCCGGTGGGCGATGCCAGTGATGCGCCAGGCGTCCCACTCGGCCGGGTTTACCACTCGCAGGGACCTGAGACCCATGTTCTTCATGGCCCGGATGACGCCCGCGATGTTCACCAGATTCTGGGGCTCGTCCAGCACCACTACCAGGTTCTCCGCCAGGCTCCCGTGGGACGGCCTCTGGCCATCCCCCGCACCTCCTCCCACAGAGGACTCCCCTGCCGTGTCCTCCATGGCCCCATCTCCACTCCTGACCTCTCTACTCATGCCTTCGCCACTCCTCCGGAAAACCTTGGGTCTCGGGATCCAGGCACCCCTGGAGCCCTTGATCAATCGCCCGTACGGGCATCGGCGGGGATGCTCCCGGACTCCCCGGCCATGGCGACCTCCTTCTCCTTCATGGGTGGGGAGAAGAAGATTCCCAGCGCCGCCACCCCCGCCAGGAGGCTGCCGGCAATGAAGGGACTGGTGGGCCCTGCCAGGTCCCACATGACTCCTCCCAGGAAGGGCCCGAAGATCCGGGATGCCGCGGTGACACTCTGTCCGATCCCGAGAGATCCGCCCTGAACGTCATCCGGAACCGCCTGAGAGAGGAGGCTGACCAGGGAGGGCAGAGTTCCGCCGAAGCCCACCGCCAGTAGGGTCAGCCCCAGGAGGATCACTGCCAGGTTCTGCGCCAGGCCAATGAGGAGAAGCCCTGCCGCAAAAGGGATGGCACAAAGTCGCACCAGACCCAACTCGCCGATGCGCGGAGCCAGGGCCCGCACTACACCCCCCTGCATGATGGCCGACACCGTTCCCAGGAAGGTGAAGAGCCATCCAACCCCCCGCTCTCCCAGCCCCAGTCGCCCATCCACGAAGAGGGGAAAGACCGGGTGCATGGATGAGAACGCGGCGGTAAAGAGGAAGGACAGGACCAAAATCTGCACCACCGCACGGTCCCGGAGGAGGATACGGATCTGCTCCAACCGGGGCGGTGCGTCGGCCGCCGCCACGGCCCGGCGCACAAAGCGCCGTCCCCGCTCCGCCACCGAAAGGGACTCGGGCAGGAAGAAGAAGGCCAGCCCGGCGTTGAGGGCGCAGAGAGCTGCCGCCGCCAGCCCCGGCGCCTCCGGTGCAATGGGGGCCAGAAGCCCCCCGATAGCCGGCCCGAAGATGAACCCAAGGCCGAAGGCTGCACCGATGAGCCCCATCCCCCCGGCTCTCTTCTCCGGCGGCGTGATGTCGGCGATGTACGCCTGGGCCACTGGGATGTTCGCGCCGCCAACACCGGCCATGATCCTGGAGAGGAGGAGAGCCAGGATGGAGCCCGCATAGGCGAAGATCACATAGGAGATGGCCGAGCCGATGAGCCCGATGATGAGGATGGGCCGCCGTCCGTACCGATCCGAGAGACGCCCCCAGATGGGCGCAAACAGGAGTTGCGCCGCCGAATAGGAGAAAACCAGGACACCGATCTGGAGCCCTGACGCGCCGAACCGATCGGCGTAGAAGGGGAGGAGCGGCAGAACGATCCCGAACCCCACCAGGTCCACGAAGACCGTGAGGAAAAGGATGGCCAGGCGGAGTTTCGGGGTCTTCTCCGCCCGGCCTGTTCCTCCCGGCACCTCAGCGCTCGCGGCGATTTCCTTCGTCCTCTTCCTCTCCACCCTGAAGCCGGTCGGAGTCCTTGACGCCGGACTTGAAGTTCCGGATTCCNTCCCCCAACCCGCGAGCGATNTGGGGGATCCTCCGAGCGCCGAATAGGAGCACCAGGAGGAGGACGATCAGGAGCAGCTCCCCCACTCCGAGTCCGCCAATCACCGCCAGGGATGGGGCGGCGCCCGGCACCCCTGGAATGAGCCCGCCGGACTGGAAGGTCATCGGAGGAGCAGTTTGGCGATGGTCTGGAGCTGCATATTGGTGGTGCCTTCGTAGATGGTGCCGATCTTGGCATCCCGGTAGAACTTCTCCACGGGGTACTCCTTGGTGAACCCATACCCCCCGTACAGGTCGATGCAGTCCGACGCCACCCGCTGCGCCATCCGGGAGGAGTGGAGCTTGGCCATGGCCGCCGCCACCAGGAAGTCCTCCCCGGCGTCCTTGAGACGGGCGGCATTGTAGACCAGCAACCGCGATGCCTCGATCTCGGTGGCCAGGTCGGCGAGCTGGAACTGGACGCCCTGGAAGCGGGAGATGGGCCGCCCGAACTGCTCCCTCTCCTGGACGTACTTGAGGGTGTGGTCCAGCGCTCCCTGGGCCAGTCCGACCATCTGTGCCCCAATCCCGATGCGCCCTTCATTCAGGGTTTCGATGGCGACCTTGTACCCCTTGCCAACCTCACCGAGGACGTTGTCGCCGGGGATCCGGCATCCATCCAGGATCAGTTCGGTGGTGGAAGAGGCACGGATCCCCAACTTGTCTTCCTTCTTCCCGACGGTGAAGCCCTCCGTGTCCTTCTCGACCAGAAAGGCTGTGATCCCCTTGTAACCCGCTTCCGGGTCCACGGTGGCGAAGACGATGAAGAGCCCCGCCTCTGCCCCGTTGGTGATCCAGAGCTTCTGCCCGTCCAGAATCCAGTCCTCCCCGTCCCGTCGCGCCCGGCACGCCAGGGCGAAGGCGTCGGAGCCGGATCCGGCCTCGGAGAGGGCGTAGGCGCCTACCGTATCACGGGCCAGCGCCGGGAAATAGCGGTCCTGCTGCTCCGGCGAACCCCAGCGCCTGAAGGCGTTGATGACCAGGGTGTTCTGAACGTCCACCAGCACCGCCACCGCCGGGTCGATGCGGGAAAGCTCCTCCACCACCAACACCGAGGTGAAGAAGGAACTCTCTGCGCCTCCGAACCGCTCGGGGATCTCGATCCCCATGAGTCCCAGCTCAAAGAGGTGCGGGATGAGATCGGCGTCCATCCGTTGCTCTTCGTCCATGCGCGAAACCCGGGGCGCCACCTCCGAGAGCGCAAAGTCCCGGACGGCCTCCCGGAACATGGATTCTTCCTCGGTGAGCTGGGTCAGCGCCGGTCGGGGGGAGTCGGAGAGGAGGGTGGACATACGTGCGCCTCGAGGGTCGGAAGGTGGAAGCGGCGGCTCGGGCCGGAGAGAAGATCGCTAGACCCCAAATCTCACAAAAAGTACCCGGAGGGTGTAGGGCCCGCTGCCCAGCGGAGCGGAGCCTTGACGCTCCACGGGGGAAAATCTCTATTCGAGGGGTCTCGGAATCCGTCCGGACCGGCGACCGGGGCCCGCAAGACGCTTCGCCATCACCCTCTTGGAGGAACAATGTCCGATATCCCCAGCGGTCTTCGCTACACCGAGGAGCACGAGTATCTCAAGTCCACCGACGAGGAGGGAGTCTTCCTGGTGGGCGTGACCGACTACGCCCAGGGCGAACTTGGCGACGTGGTCTTCCTGGAGCTCCCGGCGGCGGGGGACAGCTTCGAAAAGGGAGCGGTCTTCGGGACCATCGAGGCGGTGAAGGCCGTGAGTGACCTCTATGCGCCGGTGAGCGGAGAGGTGGTAGAGGTCAACTCCGCCCTGGATGATGATCCCGCGCTGGTGAACTCAGACCCGTACGGAGAGGGGTGGATGCTCCGGGTACGGATCTCCGACCCGTCGGAGATGGAGGACCTTCTGGACAGCGAGGGGTACACGAACCTGATCGGCGAGGATTGACCCTGCGCCGGGCCCGGAAACCCGGCCCGCAGTGCAGTGGGATCGCTTCGGTCCCGGCGGGGTAACGCCGCCCGAATCCGGCGTTGTGGAATACCCATCGGAGGTTCGGTCCCGGGGGATTCCCCGCTGCGTCACATCGCCGGACGCCCCCGGTCGGGGTGTCCGGCGATTTCCCTTTCCGGTCGCCTACCGGCCGCTGTCGGCCCTGGCGTCAAGGTCACCCCAAAAATCCCCAGTGAGGGATGGATCTCCCAATGAGCCTGATCGATCGCACCGACCGTTTCGTGGACCGACACCTGGGTCCCGATGCCCAGGAAGTCCAGCAGATGCTGGAGGCACTTGGGTACGATAGTCTGGAGGCATTGGTGGCCGATGCGGTCCCTGCCGGGATCCGCTCGGACGAGCTCCCGGGCCTTCCGGAAGATCCCCTCTCCGAGTCTGCCCTCCTGAACCGGCTCCGGGAGATCGCAGACGAGAACCAGGTCTGGCGCTCCTACCTGGGTCTCGGCTACCACGACACGGTGGTGCCGCCCGTCATCCTCCGCAATGTGTTGGAGAACCCAGGGTGGTACACCCAGTACACCCCCTATCAGGCTGAGATCGCCCAGGGCCGCCTGGAAGCCCTCCTGAACTTCCAGACCGCCGTCATGGACCTCACCGGTCTCGAAATCGCCAATGCCTCGCTGCTGGATGAGGGGACGGCGGCTGCAGAGGCCATGGGACTCTTCCTGGACGCCGTGCGGGGGAAGCGCACCCTCTTCCTGGTGGATGAGGCGTGCCATCCCCAGACCATCGAGGTGGTCCGGACCCGGGCCGAGCCCCTGGGCGTCGAGGTGCGGACCGTAGACCCCGAGGCCATGGATGTGACCGACGAGGTGATGGGGGTCCTTCTCGCGTATCCCGCCACCGACGGACGGGTGCGGGATCTGGAGCCGGCCATCCAAGCGGCCCAGGAGGTGGGTGCGCGGGTGGCAGTGGTGGCGGATCTCCTCTCCCTCACCCTCCTCCGTCCCCCCGGCGAGATGGGCGCCGACGTAGTGGTGGGGAACAGCCAGCGGTTCGGTGTACCCCTGGGCTTCGGAGGTCCCCACGCCGCATTCATGGCCGCTCGGGACGAGTTCAAGCGGCGGATGCCCGGCAGGATCATCGGCGTGTCGGTGGATGCTGACGGCAACCCGGCACTCCGAATGGCTCTCCAGACCCGGGAGCAACACATTCGCCGGGAGCGGGCCACCTCCAACATATGCACCGCGCAGGTGCTCCTGGCGGTCATGGCCTCCATGTACGCCGTGTACCATGGTCCGGAAGGGCTGCGACGCATCGCCCGCCGCATCCATGACATGACCCGGACCCTGGCCCGGGGGGTGGAGTCGTTCGGCCATACGGTGGTTCACTCCAGCTATTTCGACACCCTGCGCATCCGCCCATCGGCCCCGGATAGGGACGAGATTCTGGGGCGGGCTCGTGAGGCCCGCATCAACCTCCGGAGGTTTGACGACGGGACCTTGGGCGTGGCGCTGGATGAGGCCATGGAGGTGGAGGATCTCCAGGATCTGCTCAGCCTCTTCGCCCCGGCCGGCACCCCGGTCCCGAAGGTTCGGGAGCTGGCTGCCAACCTCCCGGATGCACCTGCCTTCCTCCCGGGCCTGGTCCGGCAGACTCCCTACCTGGAGCACCCGGTATTCAACCGGTATCACTCCGAGACGGAGATGCTCCGGTACATGCACGGACTTGAGTCCCGGGACCTATCGCTGAACACCAGCATGATCCCGCTGGGGTCGTGTACCATGAAGCTGAACGCCACCGCCGAGATGATGGCGCTGAGCTGGCCCGGCTTCTCCCGGATCCACCCCTTCGCCCCGCTGGAGCAGACGATGGGGTACCGCCGCGTTACCGACGATCTGGAGCGGTGGCTCGCCGGGATCACCGCCCTCCCCGCCGTTTCACTCCAGCCCAACTCCGGGGCTCAAGGGGAGTATACCGGCCTCCTGGTCATCCGAGCCTACCACCTGGATCGGGGTGAAGGACACCGCACCGTCTGCCTGATCCCCTCCTCGGCCCACGGGACGAATCCGGCCTCCGCCGTCATGGCCGGGATGGAGGTGGTGGTGGTGAAGTGTGACGACGACGGGAACATCGATCTGGCGGACCTGGAGGCGAAGGCGGACGCCCACGCCCATCGCCTGGCTGCCCTCATGATCACCTATCCCTCCACCCACGGCGTGTTCGAGACCCATGTCCGTGAGGTGTGCCGGGTGATCCACGAACGGGGCGGTCAGGTCTACCTCGACGGTGCCAACCTCAATGCCCAGGTGGGGCTCTGCCGTCCCGGCGAATACGGCGCCGACGTCTGCCACATCAACCTCCACAAGACCTTCGCCATTCCCCACGGCGGCGGCGGGCCGGGGATGGGACCCATCTGCGCCGCCGAGCACCTGCGTCCCTTCCTTCCGGGTCATCCCCTCACCCCCGTGGGTGGGGAACGGCCCATCGGCCCTGTCTCGGCGGCGCCCTGGGGGAGCGCCTCCATCCTGCTCATCTCCTGGGCCTACATGGCCCTCCTGGGGAAGGTGGGGCTGCGGCGCGCCACCGAGGTCGCTATTCTCAATGCGAACTATATGGCGAACCGGCTGGAGGGGCATTTCGACGTCCTCTTCCGGGGCCGGAACGGGCGGGTGGCCCACGAATTCATTTTGGACCTTCGACCCTTCCGGAAGGCTGCGGGGATCACGGAGGAGGATGTGGCCAAGCGACTCATGGACTACGGCTATCACGCCCCCACCATGTCGTGGCCCGTGGCCGGCACCATCATGGTGGAGCCCACCGAGTCGGAGGGACGTCGGGAACTCGACCGGTTCTGCGACGCGCTCATCTCAATCCGGGCCGAGATCCAGCAAGTGGAGATGGGTGTGATGGATGCCCGGGACAACCCCCTCCGCAACGCCCCCCATACCGCGCGCTCTGTCACGGTGGAGGAGTGGTCTCACCCCTACACCAGGGAGCAGGCGGCCTTCCCGGCGCCCTGGACCCGGGAGCGGAAGTTCTGGCCTACGGTTCGGCGCGTAGACAATGCCCATGGGGACCGGAATCTGGTTTGCGCCTGCCCGCCCCTGGAATCCTACGTCGAAGCCGGTAGCGCCTGACCCTCGAATTCCATACCTCCGGCACAAAAGGAGCAGCGATGGCGACGCTCACCTACCACGGCCACTCCACCTTCACCATCCGGACCGACGACGACGTGCACATCGTCATCGATCCCTGGTTTGAGGGGAACCCCCACACCGAGTTGACGGTGGATGATCTGGAGGATGTGGACTACATCTTCTGCACCCACGGGCACGAGGATCACTTCGCCGACGCCATCCCCCTGGCGCGGAAATCCGGGGCCACGCTGGTCTCCACCTTCGAGATCGCCATGTTCGCCGGGGAGCAGGGGATCGAGAATGTCCACCCCATGCACATCGGGGGTGCCTTCCAGTTTCCCTTCGGCCGGGTCAAGATGACGGCGGCACTCCATGGTGGACAGGTACACGGCGATGAGTCCGGACGGTGGACCACTGTTCCTGCCGGATTCCTCTTCCAGATCGGACGCAGCCGCCTGTATCACGCCGGCGACACCGCCCTCCTGAACGACATGCGCCTTCTGGATGGAGAGGTGGACATCGCCTTGCTCCCCATCGGCGACAACTTTACCATGGGTCCCGACGACGCCGTGCGGGCCCTGGAGTTCATCAACCCCCGGGTGGTGGTTCCCATCCACTACGACACCTTCCCGCTCATTGAGCAGGACACCCAGGAGTTCCGTCGAAAGGTGGGGAACCGGGCGCGGGTGAAGATCATGGCGCCTGGGTCGGAGATGGAGTTGGGCTGAAGAGCCCTCTTCAACCGGACACACACCCATGGCCCGCGGCCACGAAGCCTTCCCCCGTCGGTGGCGTCTCCTTCGGGACCCGCCGGCGGGGGCGGCCCGGAATATGGCGGTGGACGAGGCCCTTGCCCGGTGCCGGGAGGAGGGGGTCGGGGTCCTTCGTATCTACCGGTGGGCTCGTCCGTCCCTCTCCTTCGGACGGAACCAGAGTGCCAGGCGCGTCTATGAACCGGCCGCCTTCGGGCCTCTCGGTGCCGAAGTGGTGCGGCGACCCACCGGAGGCCGGGAAGTCCTCCATGATCGGGAACTCACCTACTCCCTGGTCCTGCCGCTCCGTACTCCTGGGGGGCTCAGGGAGGTCTACCACCTGGTGAATCGTGCGCTGGCCGAGGCGCTGGCCAGTGTGGGGATCGGGGGTGCCCGCCTGGCGACCCCCTCTACCAGGACCCCTTCTCCCGATGCCGGCGCCTGCTTCCGGGAACCCGCCGCCGGCGAGGTCGAGGTGGGGGGGAGGAAGGTGGCCGGGAGTGCCCAGGTACGGATGGGTGACACCCTGCTGCAGCACGGTTCCCTTCTCCTGGCTCCTTCATCCCTCTCCCTGGGCGCGTTGGTGCGAGATGGGCTGCCATCCGGGACGGTGCCGGAGCAGGAAGGCGTCACCTTGGAGGAGCTCCTGGGAGGGGCGGTGGCCTTTCCCCGGATTGCCGCAGCGGTAGAGGCGGCGCTGGCGGGGACATTGGGAGGAAGGTGGAGCCGGGATGCGCTGACCCCTGTGGAAGAGGAGTTGGCTCGGGAGTTGGAAGAGCGGTACCGGTCTCCGGAGTGGATCTGGCGACGCTGATGGGCACGGCCCATGTTGCGATACAATCGAGACTGCTTCGCCGTACTCTTCATCTCCGGAAACCACTGCGGATGCCTATGCCGTCCTGTCCAGGAAGCGCCCGGAAGCCGGAACACCCCTCCCCCTGGCCCCGCTCCTTGCCCCGGGGGAGATCTCGCCATCTCCTCCTGGTCGCCTTGGGCATCGCCCTTCTCTCGGGCTGCGCTGAGGCCGGTGATCAGGAGAGTCGGGCGCTCCAGGGGATGCCGGAGTTCTGCCAGGAGGCGCTCCCTCGGGTCCAGGCCCATCAGGCCAATCTGACCCAGCCCGTCGGCGACCGCTTTGGCGGCACGGTGGTGGCCGGCGCCATCGGCGAGATGGCCGACGGGATCAACGCCTTCTCCCTGGCCGACTACACGGGAGCCCAGCATCAGACGTTCCTGAACCTCATGACCCTGGTCCGACTGGACGATTCACTGGAGCCCGCGCCGTACCTGGCTGAGCGATGGGAGTTCTCCGACGACGGGACGGAACTGACCTTCCATCTCCGGGACGACGTCCGCTGGCACGACGGGGAGCCCACCACTGCGCACGATGTCGCCTTCACCTTCCTCCGGGCTTCGGATCCGGAGACGGCTTTCCCCAACGCGGCCTTCTGGACCCTGTACCGGGAAGGGAGGGAGGGCGTGGAGGTGCTGGACGACCATACGGTGCGCTTCCGCTTCGAACCCCACGCCGAGGCCCTGGATGTCTGGCGGGCCATGCCCATCATGCCCCGACACCTCCTGGAGGATGTGGCTCCCGCCGATCTGAGGACTCACCCGTTCGGGACCCGCTGTCCTGTGGGGAACGGGCCCTTCGTATTCCAGGAGCGACGGCCGGGGCAGTCGTGGACCTTCGTCCGGAATGCGGATTTCCCCGACGGGCTCGGGGGGCCGCCCTACCTGGATCGATACGTCTTCCGGGTGATTCCGGAGCAGTCCACACTCCTGGCCGAACTCCTCACCGGAGGGGTGGACATCTACCTGGCGCCGACGCCGGACCAGGCCCTGCGGATCCAGGCCGAGGAGGGGCTTCGCCTCGTGGACTTCGATTTCCGGAGCTACGTCTTCGTAGCGTGGAACTCGCGCCGGCCCCACCTTTCCGACCCTCGGGTGCGGCGGGCTCTCACCATGGGCACGAATCGCCAGGAGATCCTGAATGGGCTCCTACTTGGATTCGGGACGGTGGCCGACGCTGGAGTGCCGCCCTTCCACTGGGCCCATGACCCTGACGTCGGGTCACAGGTGGCCTATGATCCAGAGGGTGCAGCGGCCCTTCTTGAGGAGGCGGGGTGGAGGCTGGAACCGGGCGCGTCGGTGCGACGGGACGCCCAGGGGAATCCGCTGGAGATCTCCATCAAATACAACACCGGAAACCGGCAGCGGCAGGAGATCGCAGAGGTCATGCAGGCTCAACTGGCCCGGATCGGAGTGGCGATCCGCCCGGAGGTCCTGGAGTGGGCTACCCTGGTAGAGCAGATCAACGACCCGGTGCGCCGCGACTTCGACGGGGTGGTCCTGGGTTGGGTGACGGAGATGAAGGTGGACGACCGGGACCTCTTCCACTCATCCCGGGTGGATCGCCCCTTCCACTGGTCCGGCATCCAGGATCCCGGGCTGGACCTCCTCCTGGACAGCCTGCAGGTGGTCACGGACCGGGCGGCGTCCCGACCCCTCTGGGAGCGGTATCAGGAGCGGGTGGTTGAGCTTCAGCCCTTCACCCACTTCTTCTATCCCAGGCGGCTGGCGGGGGTGAATGAGCGGGTCGAGGGAGTACGGATGGATGTCCGGGGCGAATGGGTCACGGTCCGCGAATGGTGGATCCCGGAGGCGGCCCGGGGCGGCCGGTGAGCCGGACCATGGGAAGCCCCGACCAGGGCTGAGCCGGCGTCGGCGCCGTGGTCGCCCTCCTGCTCCGCCGGATCCTTCTGGCCGTCCCCATGGTTCTGGGGGTGGCCACTCTGGTGTTCCTGGTGCTGGAGGCGGCCCCGGGCGATGCCACCGCTCGCTACGCCGCTCCCGGTGTGGCTCCGGAGGCGCTGGAGCAGATGCGCCGGAACATGGGGCTCGATCGCCCGGCCGGGGAGCGTTACCTGCGCTGGATGGGCTCCATGCTCCGGGGCGACTTCGGCGTTTCGCTGGCCCGGAACGAGCCGGTGAGGGATGTGCTGGCCGCCACCCTGCCCAACACCCTGATTCTCTCGGGGACGGCTCTCTTCCTGGCCTTTGGGGGAGGGATCCTCCTGGGCACCATCCAGGCGGTGCGGAGCGGCGGCGTCCTGGATCGGGGGATCAGTGTCACCGCCCTCTTCTTCTACAGTATGCCTTCGTTCTGGCTGGCCCTCATGCTGATCCTGCTCTTCAGCGTCCAGGCCCGGAACGTCTGGGAGTGGCCCATCTGGTTTCCGGCCTCCGGGATGGTCTCGGTGGATCACGGCGCCATGGGATCCTGGGAGCAGCTGATGGACCGGATCCGCCATCTGGTTCTCCCCTCTGTATCGTTGGCGCTGGTCCTGGCGGCGGGGATCGCCAGATACATGAGGGCAAGCCTCCTGGAGGTGCTCTCCCAGGACTGGATCCGCACGGCCCGGGCCAAGGGCCTTCCCGAGTGGCAGGTGGTGACGGGACATGGCCTCCGGAACGCCATGGGGCCGGTGGCCACCCTCTTTGGTCTCTACCTCCCGGTCCTCTTCAGCGGAACCGTGGTCATCGAGACCGTCTTCGCCTGGCCCGGGATGGGGAAGCTCATGGTGGACTCCATCTTCCAGCGGGATACACCGGTGGTTCTGGCGGGGGCTTTCCTCTTCGCCCTCCTGGTCATCTTGGGGAACCTGGTGGCCGATCTCCTNCACGCGTTCCTGGATCCCCGGGTGCGGCTCGATGAGGGGGCGGGGTGACGGGCCCCGTGGCGGCGTGTGGAGCCCGCTTTGTGGACCGGCTCGTGCCGGCGCTGGCCCTCATCCGCGGCGGGCGCGTCGCGCTGGGTGGGGTCCTGCTGACCCTCTTGATCGCACTCCCGGCGCTGGCGCTACTCCGGCGGGAGCGGATTCTTCCCTTCCTCACCTCCGGCGCCCCGGACGAACGTCTGGCGCTCCTGACCCTGATTGTGGGGGTGGGTGGGGCATGGTGGTGGGCGGAGCGAGCCCGGAGGCGCCTTCCCCTGACTCCGGAGCGGGAGGCCCCCTTCCTGGTGGCCTTCGCCGGGAACCGGGTGGGGGTGACGGCCCTTGCCGCCGTGGTGCTCCTGGCTTTGATCGCGCTCCTGACACCTCTCCTGGCCCCCTTCGACCCGGCGGCGCAGGGCGACCTGGTGACCGGCCGCCTCCTTCCCCCATCCCGTGAACACCTGCTGGGCACGGACCAGTTCGGTCGGGATCAACTCTCCCGGCTCCTCTACGGTGCCCGCATCTCTCTGGCCATCGGCCTGGTGGCTGTGGCGGTGGCAGTGACCCTGGGCACGGTTGTGGGGGCCTTGGCCGGGTACGTCGGCGGCTGGCTGGATGCCGTCCTCATGCGCATGGTGGACATGGTCATCGCCTTCCCCCGCCTCGTCCTACTCATTGCCATCGTGGCCCTCTTCCAGCCCTCCATCGTGCTCATCATGGTGATCCTGGGGCTAACCCAGTGGCCCCACATCGCCCGGATCGTGAGGGGCGAGGTGAGATCGGTTCGGGAGCGGGAGTTCATTCTGGCCGGTCGGGCGCTGGGCTTCGGGCCAGGTAGGCTTCTCTTCCGGCACATCCTCCCCAACGCCATGGCGCCTCTGGTGGTGGCGGCTACCCTGGGCGTCGGAGACGCCATCGTAGTGGAAGCGGTCCTCTCGTTCCTGGGGCTCGGGGTCCGGCCCCCCACTCCGTCGTGGGGGGGCATGGTGGCGGAAGGTCGGGGCCATATGCTGGGGGCGTGGTGGCTGACGGCGGTTCCCGGCCTCGCCATCGTAACGGTGGTCCTGAGCTTCAACCTGGCCGGAGATGCCCTTCGGGACGCCCTGGACCCCCGGAGACGGCCATGACTCTCCTGCAGGTGCGAGGGCTCCGGGTGGAGTTTGGGCGCGGCGCAGGTGTGGTGAAGGCCGTGGACGGCGTGGATCTGACGGTGGCCCCCGGGGAAGCGCTGGGAATGGTGGGTGCGTCCGGCTCCGGCAAGACCGTGACGGCCCTGACCCTCCTCGGCCTTCTCCCCCCGGGGACGGCCCGTGTGAATCCCAGCGGTTCCATCCTCCTGGAGGGACAGGAGCTCATGGGGATTTCCCAGCGCCAGTGGCGGACGGTGCGGGGGCGGCGCATCGCCATGGTCTTCCAGGAACCCATGACGTCGCTGAACCCGGTCATGTCGGTGGGTCGTCAGGTGGCTGAGGCGGTTCGCGTCGCCGGCGTCGCCCGTTCCCGTCGGGAAGCTCGGGCTCGCGCTGTGGAGCTGCTCAGGGAGGTGGGAATCCCGGACCCGGAAGAGCGCGCCCGGGATCTTCCGGGGCAGCTCTCCGGCGGCATGAGGCAGCGGGTGGGGATCGCCATGGCGCTGGCTCCCGGCCCGAGGCTCCTGGTGGCCGATGAACCCACCACAGCGCTGGATGTCACCATCCAGGCCCAGATCCTGGACCTCCTGTCTGCCCTGGTTCGTTCCCGGGAGATGGCGCTTCTCCTCATCAGCCACGATCTCGGTGTGGTGGCACAGAGCTGCCGGCGGGTCGTGGTCATGGACCGGGGACGAGTGGTGGAGGAGGGAGAGGTGGACATGATCTTCAGCGCCCCTCATCACCCGGTCAGTCAGGCGCTGGTTCGGGCGGTGCCGAGAATCCCCAGCACCGCCGAGGCGGTCGGCCCTCCAACCAGCGCCGGCCCCGACGCCACCCCGGGGAAGGCTGCAGAGCGCTCCCCTTCGGAAGCCATCCTTGAGGTACGGGACCTGGTCAAGCACTTCCCCCGTCGCCGGTTCCTGGCCACCCGTCTGAGCCTCCGCCCGAATCCTCGGTTCGTAGGGGAGGCAGGTGTGGGCGCCGGCGGTGAAGCGGGCGGGGACCGGGAACTGGACCCACTAGTGGGCAACGGCGCGGTCCGGGCTGTGGACGGGGTCTCCCTGACCCTGCACGCCGGGCGGACCCTGGCCCTGGTGGGGGAGTCCGGGGCGGGAAAGTCCACGGTGGCCCGATGCCTCATCCGGTTGGTGGAACCCGACGGCGGACAGATCCTCTTCCAGGGGGAAGATGTGAGGGCCCTGTCGCCGCAGGAACTCCGGCGTTATCGCTCGAAGGTGCAGTTGGTGTTCCAGGATCCATCCGGCTCCCTGAATCCCCGTCTTTCGGTGGGCGAGGTTCTGGAGGAGGTTCTGCGGGTGCACGGCCTGGCCGATGACCATCGGGGGCGGGCGCGCCGGGTCCTGGATCTCCTGGACCGGGTGGGGCTGCCGGCAAAGTATCGTTCCCGCCTCCCACACCAGCTCTCCGGCGGCGAGCGCCAGCGTCTGGGGATTGCCCGAGCCCTGGCCGTGGAACCCCGGGTCCTCATCTGCGATGAGCCGGTCTCGTCCTTGGATGTCCATGTACGGCGCCGAATTCTCGACCTTTTGATGGCACTTCAGGTGGAGCTTGATCTGGCCTGCCTCCTCATCGCCCACGATCTGGGTGTGGTGGCGGAACTTGCGGATCGGGTCGCGGTGCTGTATCTCGGTCGGGTGTTGGAGGAAGGACCTGCTGCGCAGGTGCTTGAGCGGCCCTTCCACCCATACACCCGAGCCCTGGTCTCGACGATTCCCTCCCTTGGTGGAGGGCATCCGGAGGGCTCGGCCCGGGGGTTGCTCCTCCCGGGAGAACCTCCCAGCGCCGTGAGGCCTCCCAGCGGATGCCGGTTCCGGACCCGGTGCGGTTTCCCCGGGAAAGACGATGCGTGTAGGAGGGTGATCCCGGAGCTGGAGCCAC
>SL_3KL_010_SEDDRAFT_10000618_pt1 | contig 29852 bp, 22 predicted proteins | sample SodLakKL_010_SED_2_FD_10381 | JGI IMG/M metagenome (IMG submission 10381)
ATAAGATTATCGGTCGGAATAGAAGATGCTGAAGATCTGATTGAGGATCTTTCCCTGGCATTATCATAATTTTTATGACCTGTTGAATCTCCACGCAGCAGCAGGCTGCGAGGGAATTTGGTTATTTAAAATTTCATTCTAACTGACTTCAAAAAGGTTGTCCCTTAGCTTTATATATTAACAGGACCTCTGGTATGGGAGAGTGTCTAATACCGGTAACTTAACCCTGCTGTAAAAAGCCGTGGCAATTCGCCAATTCTCCCGCTGGCCGTTGCCTGGAGATATGTATAACCTGGATATAAGATCTTGAATAAGAATGCCAATTAATCGGTAATTAGCTAAACATGTTATGCAAAGCTTTGCATAACATGTTTAAGAAGATGAAACATAACTTCCAACTCCACTATTGTTATGGAGAAAGTGAGAATGAGATCCATACACAGGTATGGTGCACTTCAATCGCACAAACAAAAAAGGCATTCTCTATTGTGGCATCACTCGTAAGAATTCATTTGATCAGCTTGTTGGATGTGTACGAGCTTCTTCGCAGTATCTGACGGGAATATGAGTGAAAACCCAAAGAACCACCCGGATATGAGCTACAAATGAAACTAAAAGCTTATTGCAACTTCCAGAATAACACCCTGGAATTTAGGCTCCATACCCACGTCTACGCTTGTTACAACACCCGTAGTACCTTCGTTAAATCCGCTCGCAGCCTGGTAAACATACTCAGCTTTTAAAAGGATATTTTTCGTGATAAATGAACCAAATCCGGCTTGAATTCTGTTAACATCACCCTTATTGTCAGAGGACAGAAATTCAGAGTAATTGATATTGCTGTATCTGCCGGCTAAATAGAAATTGTCATTAAGGTACTGCTTGATTTCAGCACTGTAGTAACTCCACTTTTCATCACCTGATTCACCAAAGTTATTGGGGTCAGGACCAACGTCCTCAGCCTGTCCGTAGTAAGCTGAAATTTTATTTCCCTCAAACGGGGTAAATATAGCATTGATTTCAAAGGCAGTAAGCTCACGTCCTCTACCGGGTCGTACCTGTCCGGGGCCTTCGCCAGACCCGGAATTATCATTATTCAGATTCCAAACAGCACCATAGGAAGATCCGTGTCTTTCACGACGGAACAAATTGGTTCCCCTGTTTACTCCAGCATCATGATTTACAGTATAAAAAGATCCTGATAAATAAACATTGTCAATTATATCCAACCATGCTTTAGCTCGAAAAGAGTACTTGCGGGCCTCTTGGAAATCTTGTTCCGGAGCACCAATACCACCACCAGCCATAAGACCAAATCCATTGCCATTGTGGTATAATTCCAAACCGGGTTCTGAGCCCAGAGGGGCAACAACAGGATTACCGACTAATGGGTTTCTATGTGCATCTCCATTAATAGTCCTTGTGAATTGGTGTTCACCAAAGTTAGCAAAAAAGTTACCAGCCTTAATATCAATATGCTTCAATAATGGATTGATCATAGTCAGGAATGAGTTCCCGGGAATCTGGCGGATATACATATATCCGTTGTTACCCCACCATTGACTTGGATGTCTCTGAGTTGCGAGAAGACCGTCAAAGAAGATATCGATATCTCCATCTCCGATATTAACCATGAATTCGATATTTGCAAATGAAGTTTGCATACCGTGGAGATTCTTGTCGGGAGTCACCCATTCACCACCACTCCAAATTCGAACATTACTTTGGGTCAAATACTGTGGTCTTCCCACTGTATGCAACCCAATTTTAAATGTGAGATCATCTGTTGATGCAACTTCAAACCCTTTTCGGTCGTAGTCGGGTTGTTGTGCTTCAATTATTATGATTGAAAAACTGAGAAGCATTGCCATCGAAACTAACATTTTAATAATCTTTTCCATAAAATCTATTTTTTTTAACTTAAATATCCAAATTGAACTTTTTATAATTTATATTTTCCTTTCTTCAGTTTAGTTTTTATCTAAAGTATTAATAATTCTGGTTCTGTTCTGTTTCCCGTAAAATTTGCAATATGCCTTCATCATTTCAATCCAATCGTGAAATTTCTTCTGATTTAACACTGTAATTAAAGCTAACAGTAATACTATCGTTAACTTTTACCATACCCAATGCAGGGGAAGGAGGGTCAATATCGAAATCAGACATTGAAATGTCAGCTCTTCCAATAAAATGATACTCAATCCCCCCGGCATTCTGCCAGTCAATTTTCATCTCCTTTATCCTGGATATGCCATTTATCGAAATTTCAAGGCTGGCTGTTAAATTTCCGTCGTGTGTGTACCAGTTTCCACTTGTTGGCTTTACCTCCAGAAGCTTTATCTCAATAAAAGAATCATTAGTGCCTCCAAGGGCCTTGTACATATCCCTGTTAATCAGGGGATTTTTACAATCGAAAGAGCCAACTTCAACCAGTATCACGGCATTTGAAAAGCTAAGCTTCTCCTTTTCATGTGAAGCCTTAACAATAATGTTGTTGTTGGGGACAGCATTGCTTGACAAACATTCAAATGAATTTATATTTGTAGTACCCTTTAGTGACAACCAGCTGTTGTTGCTTACAGAATATGATATTATGGTCCGTACCCTGGCACTTTTATCAGCCTGTCCATCCACTGAGGCTTCAGCTGTAAAGGGAAGAATCATCATAAGGCCGGAAAAAGCTGCTATAGATATTATTCTGTTGGGCATACCTGTATTATTGTATTATTTCCAATGTCATTGAACATAAACAATATTATAATTGATGGTAATTTCATCTCCTGTGCGAAGCGCTCCAAGCATCATTACAGGAGGGTCTATATTGAAGTCACTCATTTTGAGCCGGGTTGATCCGGAACAAACGAGTCTCTCGTCATCTCCATTGATGCAAATGGCATCAACGCTGACCTGCCGTGTAACTCCGGCGACGGTAAGTTCTCCCCTTGAGCTGACCTGGTATTGGTCACCTCTTTTTTGCAGGCTCCCGCTTCCGTTGGTGAGGAAAACAATTTCAGGATGGTGGTTCGCATTCATAGCATCGTAAGCCCTTCTCTCAAGACCGGACTTATCGCTTCTAAGGGTTTTTTTACTCAGTCTTAACATAACCGACTCAAGAGATTCGGGACTGCCTGAATCATTGGTACTGAAAACAACCTCGCTTGTCATAGTTTCTGACTTCATTTCCCAGTCATGCAGTGTTGATGTCCCGGTTACAGTAACGTATGAACCCGGTCCTGGACGGAAACTCTGAGTCTGGGCATAAGCAGAACTACCTACACATATTATGGATGATGCAAAAAACATCAGATAAATAATAACCCTTATCATCATTATATATTTTATTTAGTTTAAATTAATATAGTAACTCTTTATTAAACAATCAAAAAGATAAAATGTTTACTCTGATCTTTATCCGTATTACAAACAATCCTTAACCAGAATGTTTACATTCGCGCCAATTAAGACAATAACTTTGCCAATCGTGTTAAAGCTAAAACATAATTAAGGTATTCTAATACTTAATTCTCAGATTATGTGGCATTAACCACCCTGCATAAAAAATAACAAACTTCTTAATCAATCAGGCTGGAGAGAAAAAACCTGCGGGAATCCGCTATTAACTGCGGAATTACGCAGAGAAACAGACCACCCTTCAGCAGATGTTTTATCTGCCAGTAATCTGTTTTGCATCCTGTAACACGATGCCATAAGAGTCATTCAAAGACAGGAATAATAGAATATTTAATCCAGTCCGTGCTTCCCGGCCTTTGTCCTGAATGTGGAGAGCGGCAGATGCAGAAGTTTGGCGGCCTTTGTTTTATTGCCATTTGAGCGGGTAAGTGCAGCAGTTATGAGATCTGCTTCGGTTTTATACAATATCTTTTCAAGATTCCATTTAGAATGGCTAACAGATTCCGGTTCCGATGGAAGCAAAAACTCTGATGGAAGATGTTCAGGACGTACCTCTTTCCCCGGAAATGTAAGACAAAGACGTTCGATTAGGTTCCTGAGTTCCCTGACATTTCCGGGCCACTTATATTCCTGCAGAATTGAAATTGCTGCCGGATGAACTACAGGAGGGCTCGAAAAACTAAATTCATTAATAAACTTTTCTATAAGCAGGGGTATATCATCAGTTCGTTCTCTGAGTGGAGGAATACTGACTGGTAGAACGTTCAGCCTGTAAAAAAGGTCCTCCCTGAACCGTCCCTCTGACACAAGTTTCTTTAAATCGTATTTGGTAGATGTAATAATCCGCACATCTATTTTTATTGCCTTTGAGCTTCCTACAGGTTCGAGTTCCTGCTCCTGAATTACCCTGAGTAGTTTGACCTGTAATTCAAGGGGAATATCATCAACATCATCCAGATACAAACTACCCATATCCGCCATTTCAAACCTTCCTTTCCTGTCTTTCTCTGCTCCTGTAAAAGCACCTTTAACATGCCCGAACAGTTCACTTTCAAATACCTCTTTTGCCAGAATTGCACAACTTACTTTAATGAATGGCTTATTTTTCCTGTTACTGTTATAATGAATAATATTGGCCAGAAGTTCCTTCCCTGTACCGGTTTCGCCTGTAATCAGAATGGAAGCTCCTGAATCGGCAACAGACTTTATCATTTCGAACATCTGTACAACCGGTTTGCTCTCGCCCGTGAAACTGGAAAAATTGTACTGGTGACTGACCTGGCTTTGCAAACGCTGATTGTCCTGCTTAATATTTCTTAGTTCACTTACTCTCTCAATAAGATGAAGTACTTCATCGCTTCGAAATGGTTTGGACAGATAATCATAAGCACCCAGTTTAAGCGCCTTGATAGCAGTATCAACAGAAGCATAAGCTGTCATTATCACTACCGTTGTNGAAGGAGAAATCTGCCTGATCTTCTCCAGTAACTCCAGTCCGTCCATCTCTGGCATCCTGATATCGGTAATTACCATTTCCGGNCTCTCCCCGGCAAGGCTTTGTAATGCCCCGGAGGCTTCGGCAAATTCAAGAACCTGNTGTCCTGCATCTTTAAGTTCATCTGCAAGACTAACCCTTAGTATTCTTTCATCATCAACCAGAAATATCTTCATAATCCATTCTTTATGTTACGGGTATACTGAGCTTAATAGTTGTTCCTTCATGATACCTGCTGGATAATTCAAGATCACCCCCATGCTCCTTCATAATACCAATACTAACCGGAAGGCCAAGTCCAGTTCCTTCTCCCGGAGCCTTGGTGGTATAGAACGGGTCTGAAACCTTTTCCAGTTTTTCAGGTTGTATACCGGCACCATTATCTTCAAAAAGGATTACAATATATCTTTTCTCCAGATAACTTTTTATTCTTATTTTTCCGTTAAAAACCAGATCCGTTTTCTGCTTTTCTGTAATGGCATCAATACTGTTGAGCAACAGGTTCAGAAAGACCTGCTCCAGCCTGTTTTTATTTGCTTTGATTCTCAACCCGGGATCCTGGTGATCCTGACTTACTATGATCCTGTATTTCGCAATCTTGTGATCAGCCAGCAGTAAAGCATTATCCAGAATCTCAACCAGTCCGCTCTCCTGAAATATCAGTTCCGGCTGACGTGCAAAACTTAACAAGCCTTTTACAACTTTTTCAATTTTCATTGTAGCGTCACGCATCAATTCCGAGTATCTGATAACATCCTCAACATTACCCGGATTCCTGCCCATCCTTTCAATACAATGCATCATTCCGGCCAGAGGATTATTTACCTCATGTGCAACTCCTGACGCAAGAGAACCAATTGATGCCATTTTCTCAGATTGAACCAGTTTCTTCCGGGCCAATTCCAGTTCGTCGTATGTTTTCTGTAATCTGTTTACCATCTCATTGAATTTATCCACTAACACGTCAAGCTCGTCGGCAGGCTGATATGAAACAATCTTTTGGACTGCCCCGGGATAACGTCGGGCAAATTTGACTTTTTTATGCTGGATAGTATCAAGATCAGTATTCTCAGCAATCTGACTGATTGATTTTATCGGATAGGTAAGCATATATGAAAAAGCAAGTGTCATTGCAATCCCTGCAATAAAAAACACTATGACCATCCATATCAATACTGATACGGCCTTGGCAATTGCCCTGCCGATATGCACTTCGGTAAGGCCAATCCTTGCGTACCCCACCCGACCTCCCAGTAAAGGGATAGTGATATCGCGGATTATCTCATTGCTTCCTATAGGCTGGATGTGCTGTGTACTGATTTCATCGTTGCGGGGCATTTCATTAAATTCAAGCAATCCGGCCGGATAATACTCTTCAAATGTATGCGCCATTACTTCCATGTTCCTGTTAAGGATAAATATGTATTCTACTGAAACATCAACTGATTTCATTTCATTCACCAGGTCGTTAAGACCTACAATATCATCAAAAAGCAGCAAATCAATTGCACGTTCAGAAATGGTTCTGGAGATATAGAGGCTACGCTGCTGAAGTTCATTCTCGAGGGAGGAGTAAATAATCCGGTGGATCAGAATAATGTTGATTGTCCCGAACAAAACAACAACTATAAAAATACCCAGGGTAAATTTCCAGAAAAGGGGTAATCTGACCTTGTTTTTTATTGATTGTGGCAAATCTGGCATAGTATGCAACTATAGGTATCAGCTCCGGGTTTATGTTAATACCGGGTCAGAGAGGTGACATACATTATTCCGGGAATTTGTCTTCCAGGGCAGATCGCATCTCACGTACACCATCATAATCGGCATCATCCCCATCAATAAATTCATCAATCAGAAGATTATTAATCAGCTTTATGCCCTGTCCGTCAAGGTGCATATTTTGCAATACAGTCCTGACTTTAGCCTTAAGATCATCACTCATCCGGCTTGATGCAACTACCGGAGGGATCCCATAATCTTCTGATATTTCAATTATCCTCACCCCCCTTACTCTTTCAGGTTCATTTGCCCGAAGATAGTCAAAAACCATGCCGTGTATCGAAGCACCATCTATAAGACCTTTAGCCACCATTTGTATTGAAACATCATGGGCGTTTGTAAAAACAGTTGACGAAAAGAAAGTATTCGGATCCTCTCCTATTTCAGTAAGTCTGTACTTGGTATAAAGATACCCGGTATTTGACAACAGGTCAGTATAGGCAAAGCTTAATCCTTTAAGATCTGCAAATCCTTCTGCAGATGAACCTTCAGGTACTATTAGATAAGCCTGATAGACTGTTTTGCCCCTGGTTACTGGAATGGACAGCAGCTGAACACCAGAATCAGGGTTCAACTCAACGTATGCACCCGTACAGATAAAAGCAAAATCCAGTTGCCCGGTTTCCAGCATATTATTTACCTCATCATAGGTTCTGCGCTGATGAAATTCATAAGGCATATCCAGCTTTTCCGAGATGAATCTGATTATATCCTCGTAGTATGAAAAAGTTTCCCTTGGCGACGACATTGCAGAAACAGCAACTTTAAGCGTTTTTTCCACGGAAAGATCTCTTCTTGCCCCTAAATCAGAAGCCCTTTCAGAAAAATCCACCTGTCTTACTCTCTGAGTATCCTGTCTGCAACCGGCAATTGTCAGGATAGCTATCAGGACAATAATCAGATACCGCATAAAATTCAGGGTTTGCATTTTGGAAAAATGTTAAAACCGGTCATAGTAACCCAAGCTCCAGCATAGCCTCCTCAGTCATCATGCTTTTATCCCACGGCGGGTCAAATGTAAGGTTTATAACCAGGTCTTTAACCCCATCAACCGCCCTTACCTTTTCGTTGATTTCAGCCATAAGCTCGTCTACCATTGGACAATTGGGGGCAGTCAGGGTCATAACCAATTCTACTTTATTCTCCCCGTCAATAATTATTTCATATATCAAACCCAGATCATATATACTGACAGGTATTTCCGGGTCATAAATATTTTTCAGAACCCGTGCAATCTCACTCTCTAGTTTAAAATTATCCTGTGCTTCCATAATAGTTTCATTTTTGTCTGCTTTTGGCCTGGTAAGCCAATGCATAAAGTTTCATCTGTTTGATCATTGATACAAGTCCGTTTGACCTGGTTGGTGAGAGATTCTCCTTCAAACCTATCTTGTCAATAAAGTAAAGTTCGTTATTAATGATCTCATCCGGCGCCCTTCCTGACATAACCCTTACCAATAAAGCAATTATGCCTTTGGTAATTACAGCATCACTGTCGGCTGTATATACAACCTTGCCGTCTTCCATATCAGCCCTCAGCCATACCCGGGACTGGCATCCTTCGATAAGGAATTCGGGCTTCTTAAACTTCTGATCAATTATGGGAAGAGATTTACTGAGGTCAATCAGGTAATTGTATTTATCCATCCAGTCGTCAAATATTCCGAACTCATCAACTATCTCATCCTGTACCGTATTTATATCCATGGATATCAAAATTATTTAAACATTTGAATCGTTTTCTCCACAGCTTCTCTTAGCCGGTCTAACTCCTCACGTGTATTGTAAAATGCCAGCGAGGCACGTATGGTGCCCCGTATACCAAACCTGTCCATTAAAGGCTGTGCACAATGTGTACCCGTCCGCACTGCTATTCCGTGCTTGTCTATTACCATCCCGGCGTCAAACGGATGTATATCGTCAAGCACAAAAGAGAGTATACTTATTTTATCCTTTGCCCTGCCGTAAAGGTGCAATCCGTCTATCTCTGAGAGCAGCCTGGTCCCGTATTCAAGAAGATCCTTCTCATAAGCTGCTATATCATCCAGGCCTGTATCCTCCAAATAATCAATTGCTGCAGCAAGACCTATCGCTCCAGTGTAATTGGGTGTTCCGGCTTCAAACCTGAAAGGGAGTTGGTTAAAGGTTGTTTTTTCAAAACTTACCTTGTCCACCATCTCTCCGCCGGTCTGGTAAGGGGGCATCTCTTCCAGGATCTCTTCCTTGCCATATAATACACCTATTCCTGTTGGCCCGTACATCTTATGTCCCGAAAAGACGTAAAAGTCGGCGTCCAGTTCCTGTACATCTACATCCCCGTGCTGAACAGCCTGGGCTCCATCAATCAGTACCTTCACCCCATGTCTGTGTGACAATTCAATTATCTGCTTTACCGGGTTAACTGATCCAATTGAATTGGCAACCTGCGTAACTGAAACAAGGCGTGTACCGGATGTAAAGAGTTTTTCAAACTCATCGAGTAACAGTTCACCCTTATCATTCATGGGTATAACCCGGAGCCTGGCACCTTTTCTTTCACAGAGCATTTGCCATGGAACGATATTGGCATGATGCTCCATGGCAGAAATAATTACCTCATCACCCTCAGACACATATCTCTCTCCAAAACTAAATGCAACAAGATTTATTCCGGAGGTGGTACCAGGAGTAAATATTATCTCATGGTCGTGCCTGGCATTAATGAATCTTCTTACAGTATCCCTGGCTGCTTCAAAATCTCTTGTGGTAATATCACTCAGATAATGTACACCTCTGTGTATATTGCTGTTTGTTTCCCTGTAAACCTTGTCCATCCTGTCGATTACCGAATTGGGTTTCTGGGTGGTGGCAGCATTGTCAAAGTATGCAAAAGGCTTGTTGTGTACCTGCCTTTTAAGAATTGGAAAATCATTTCTTATTTTATTGATATCTAAAGCCAAAGCATCAAAGTATTAGTATTACATTTCCAAATTACAAAATATTACCCGCATTGCATCGCGCAATTGTTGCAACGGCTGAGTTCGCCCCGCAACCTCTTATTTACCAGATCNTCAATACGGTCNCGTAATGCCTCAACTTTAATATTCTGAATAACTTCATGCGCAAACGCAAACATCAGTAAAAGCCTTGCCTCCTTGTATTCAATTCCTCTCGAACGAAGATAGAACAATGCATTATCATCGAGCTGGCCCATTGTTGAACCGTGACTGCATTTCACGTCATCCGCATAAATCTCAAGCTGGGGTCGTGAGTACATTTTAGCATCGTCGGTGAGCAGTATATTGTTATTGGACTGGAAAGCATTTGTTTTTTGTGCATCACGTCGCACAAGGATACGTCCGTTAAATGAGCCCGAGGCAAAATCATCAAGAACCCCTTTGTAAAGCTGGTTGCTGAAACAATTGGGACTGGCATGGTCGATAAATACAAAGTTGTCAATATATTGCCCCTTGTCCGACAGGTAAAGACCCAGGCTGTGATTCTCGGCGTGTTCACCATTCAGTGTGACAAATACATTGTTCCTGATGAACCCTCCATGCAGGGAAATTGTGCTTGCCGTCAGGTTTGACCTTGCCTCCTGATGACTGTAAGAGTGAGTTATCTGTGACGCCCCGTTGTGCTCGTTCTGGATCCTTGTAAGATTGATCAGTGCATCTTCACCCGTATATACCTCATTTACCGAATTGGTTAGAAAACGGTGGGCCGAAAGGCTGTGGTCGCAAATAACTATCTTGACTTCGGCTCCCTTCTCAGCAATAAAAAGATTCCTGTGCTGGGCCATAAGGTCATTATCGGAGATCATTATATTAACAATCTGCAGAGGCTTGTCAGCTTTAACCCCTTCGGGAACATAAATAAAAATTCCGTCCTGGGCAAATGCTGTATTCAATGACACCAAACCGTCCTTTGATTTTCCTGCATAACTGTTGTAATGTTTCCGCACTATTTCGGGGTATTCAACTGAAGCCCTGGCCAGGCTTCCGGCAATTATTCCGTCCGGAAATTTGTTTAATTGCTTCCCGTTCCCGTAGTACCTCCCATTGACAAGCAAAAGAAGGCTTGTTTCCAGATCAGGCACATCACAATGAAATATCTCCCTGACATTTAAATCTATATTCCGGGGTCCGAATATGTGATGAAGATCATTTCTAAAGACCGACTCAATATCGGCATAACGATAATCTTCGCTTCCCTTAACCGGGAAACCCGCCTGTTCGACGCGGGCTATTGCATCCTCCCTGAATCGGTTCAGGAAAGGTGCAGAATTGGCAGATATCACACCGGCATTTTCCCGGAACAGATTCAGGAAATGATCCTTAAGTGTAGTAGCTTTGGTTATTGTATTCATATCTGGCTTTTCTCTTCAGAATTTTATAATTTCACCTCTTCATTCCTAACCCAGTCATATCCCTTCTCTTCAAGCATCAGGGCAAGTTCCTTGCCTCCTGACCGCACAATGCGCCCTTTATAAAGAACATGCACATAATCGGGTATTATATAATCAAGCAGCCGCTGGTAATGGGTAATCACAATAGTGGCGTTATCAGGTGACTTAAGGTTGTTTACTCCCTTGGCGACTACCTTAAGGGCATCAATATCCAGACCTGAATCCGTTTCATCAAGTATTGCCAGTTTCGGTTCAAGCATCGCCATCTGGAAAATCTCGTTCTTCTTCTTTTCTCCTCCTGAAAAACCTTCATTCACCGACCTGCTGGTAAGTGAGGAGTCAATTTCAACCAGGTCCTTCTTCTCCCTCATTTTTTTCAAAAACTCGGAAGCAGAAAGTGGTTGTTGTCCTCTGTGTTTCCTCATCTCGTTTATGGCTGTTTTCAAGAAGTTGACCATACTTACACCGGGTATTTCAATGGGATACTGAAAACCCAGAAAGAGACCGTCTTTGGCACGCTCTTCCGGTGACTTTTCAAGCAAATCTTCTCCATTAAAAGTAACTGAGCCTGAATCTACATTAAAAATGTCTCTTCCGGCAAGGATCGAAGCAAGAGTACTTTTGCCAGATCCGTTGGGTCCCATTATGGCATGTACTTCCCCGGCTTTAACTTCCAGATCTATTCCCTTAAGTATTTCAAGGCCATCTATTGAGACTTTTAAATCTTTTATAACCAACATTTTATTTAATTATTTATTGTAACATCAAATTTATTTATCTTATCTAATTTATACCACCAGATTTAGTTTACCAAAAGACTACGGATAAAATACAAGTCTGGCCACCCCTCTAACCAACACTTCCTTCAAGACTGATCTGGAGGAGTTTCTGGGCTTCGACCGCAAATTCCATGGGGAGTTTGTTCAGCACCTCCTTTGCATATCCATTTACTATTAAGCCAATGGCATCTTCAGTATTGATGCCCCGCTGATTGCAATAGAAAATCTGGTCCTCTCCAATCCTTGATGTGGTTGCCTCGTGTTCGATGATGGCCGTCTGGTTGCCTGATTCAATATAGGGGAAAGTGTGGGCCCCGCATTTATCACCCAGCAAAAGTGAGTCACACTGGCTGAAATTGCGGGCATTGTCAGCACCCCTGAGCACCTTTACAAGCCCCCTGTAACTGTTGTTGCTCACACCGGAACTAATACCCTTTGATACAATAATACTCTTGCTGTTTTTGCCTATATGGATCATCTTGGTGCCCGTATCAGCCTGCTGGTGGTTGTTGGTAACGGCAACAGAATAGAATTCGCCTGTTGTATTATTCCCCTTAAGGATACAACTAGGGTACTTCCATGTTATTGCCGACCCTGTCTCTACCTGGGTCCAGGAAATTTTTGAGTTATCGCCTTTGCAAATACCTCTTTTTGTAACAAAATTGTAGATTCCACCCTTACCCTCTTTATTGCCTGGGTACCAGTTCTGGACAGTGGCATACTTCACTTCAGCACTCTCCATTGCAATTATCTCGACAATGGCAGCATGAAGCTGATTTTCATCACGCATGGGAGCAGTACAGCCTTCCATGTAACTAACATAACTATTGTCTTCAGCAACAATCAGTGTACGTTCAAACTGGCCGGAATTTGCAGCATTGATCCTGAAATAAGTAGATAGTTCCATGGGACATCTTACTCCCTTCGGAATGTAACAGAATGATCCGTCGCTGAAAACAGCCGAGTTTAAAGCTGCGAAATAATTATCTGTATAGGGTACAACTGATCCCATATATTTCCTGACAAGGTCAGGATACTCCTTTACAGCATCACTGAAAGAACAAAATATAATACCAAGTTCTGCCAGATTTTCACGGAAAGTTGTTTTGACTGAAACACTATCCATTACAGCATCAACTGCCACACCCGACAATTGTTTCTGCTCCTCCAGGGGAATTCCGAGTTTATTGAAAGTATCCAGTAGCTCGGGATCTACTTCATCCAAACTATTTAATCTGGCCTTTTGCCTGGGAGCCGAATAATATGTCAGATCCTGGTAATCAATCGCGGGAATATTCAGATGGGCCCACTCCGGCATTTTCATGGTCAGCCAATGACGGTATGCCCGAAGCCGGAACTCCAGCATGAATTCAGGTTCTTTCTTTATCTGCGATATCTGCCGTATAACATCCTCGCTGAGGCCCCTGCCGATAGTATCCTGCTCAATATCAGTATAGAAACCATACTTGTATTCGCCGGTTGTTACATCGTTCAGTATCTGGTCTTGTTCGTTTTGCATACGGATTATAATAAACTTGTTTTTATTATTATTAATGTTTATAATACCTTTGTGCCTTTATTGCAGAGTTGTTCCTTATGGTTTATTTAATCCCCGTCAGGAGACACTCGAGATTGTAATTAATCTAAATAAGGGCAAAGTTAGTAAAAATACTAACAAATGTTTGTTGTAAATTGTTAACTGAACTACCAAATTGTTTATGGAAGAAAGTATGAAGACTATTGAGGAACTGGGTGAATTTGGATTGATAAGACATCTTACCGGAAATATCCGGATTAAAAACAAAAGCACACTGAAAGGTGTGGGCGATGATGCAGCTGTTCTGGATTATGGAGAAAAACTGGTTGTTGTGACAAGCGATATGCTGATGGAGGGAATCCACTTTAACCTGATGTATACCCCCATGAAACATCTGGGATATAAAGCTGTGGTTGCTAATTTATCAGATCTTTATGCAATGAATGCTGTTCCGAAGCAGATCATAGTATCAATTGCATTCTCATCCAAACTAAAACTCATTCAGATTGAAAATCTTTATAAAGGTATTGAACTGGCATGTAAAAATTACAAAGTTGACCTGGCCGGAGGCGACACCTCCACTTCACTGACCGGCATGGCCATAAGTATAACCGCACTCGGTGAGGGAGAGAAAGGTTCTGTTGTTTACAGGAGCGGGGCGAAAAAAAATGACCTTATCTGTGTGACAGGAAATCTTGGGGCTGCATATCTGGGATTACAGCTGCTGGAAAGGGAAAAGAAGTTGTTTCTTGAGAACCCTGAGGTTCAGCCTGCTCTTGAAGGCTATGATTACTTGCTTCAAAGGCAGCTGAAACCAGAACCAAGAGCAGATATAACAGACTACTTCAGGAAGCACAATGTTTCTCCCTCTTCCATGATAGATATATCTGACGGATTATCGTCGGAAATACTTCATATATGTAATGAGTCACAAACTGGTTGTAAGCTTTTTGCCGATCGTATACCGATAGACAGTGAAACTGAAAGACTTGCAGCAGAATTCAATATCACCCCACTTGTAGCTGCACTTAACGGAGGAGAAGATTATGAACTGCTTTTCACCCTCTCACCGGGTGAATTTGTGAAAGTAAAGGACAACAGGCAGATCAAAACTATAGGGCATATTACTGCCAGGGAAGATGGCTGCAACCTTATTACTCATGACGGTTCGTTTATACCACTCGTCGCGCAGGGTTGGGATGCATATGGCAAAAGGGGTCAGGATTGATCAGAAATCATCATCATCAGGGCTGCCGGTTTCCTGATCATATCCCTTAATAATTCCCCTGGTTGAGTCTCTCACAAAACTGACAATATTGTCTCTTTCTTCATTTTCCGGAAAATCTCTGAGGATTTTTTCCAGAGCCTGTGATGTATTGAGCCCTTTCTGGTAAAGCACCCTGAGGATATCCTGGATCATATAAATGGTATCATTCCCGAATTTCCGGCGGCGCAACCCTATAGTGTTAACACCAACATATTGAAGCGGCTCGCGCGAAGCCCTGATAAAAGGGGGAACATCCTTTCTTACTTTGGAAGCTCCTCCTACCATGCTATGGGAACCAATTCTGCAAAACTGGTGAATAGCCGTCATACCACCAATTATTGCAAAATCACCAACCTCAACCTCACCTGCCAGGCCGACACTGTTTACAAGAATGCAATAATTGCCTATATGACAATCGTGAGCTACATGAACATAAGCCATAAGCATTGAATTACTGCCAACTACCGTCTTACCTTTTGCTGAAGTACCGCGGTTAATTGTGACGCATTCCCTTATGATAGAATTATCACCTATTATAGCAACCGTCTCTTCACCTTTGAATTTCAGGTCCTGTGGGATCGCTGAAATTACCGCTCCCGGGAATATCTGGCAGTTCCTGCCTATCCGGGCTCCGTCCATAATTGTAACATTAGGCCCGATCCAGGTTCCATCGCCAATTACCACATCGGCCGAAATAGTCGAAAATGGTTCAACCACAACATTATTTCCAATTCTGGCATCCGGATGAATTACGTTAAGTGCTTGATTCATCTATTATCTGAATAAGTTTATTTCTGATGTTATTTATTTATAATGACGATTCTGATTTTTAATAAAGTATGAAAAAAGCTTCACGCTGCTATAACAACTTTACGACAATTTAATCCTTTTCTCTATTCCTGACAATCTGCGCCATAAGTTCGCCCTCCATGACAATATCATTCCCTACAAATGCCCGTCCCGACATGTAAACGATGCCGCGCCTTGCCGGTACCAAATACTCAAGCTTGAATACAAGCGTATCACCCGGTACAACCTTTCTTTTAAATTTGACCTTATCAATTTTCAGAAAGTAGGTAGAATAATTTTCGGGGTCAGGCACAGAACTCAGCACAAGAATTCCGCCAACCTGAGCCATCGCTTCCACCTGGAGTACACCGGGCATAATAGGTTCGCCGGGAAAATGACCAATAAAAAACCCTTCATTCATCGTTACATTCTTAATCCCTATTATTGTGCTGTCTGTCATTGCCGCAATTTTGTCCACCAAAAGGAACGGGGGCCGGTGAGGAAGAATATTCATAACCTGATTAACATTGAAAACAGGCTCTCCGGAAGGATCGTATTCCGGAAATACCTGTTTTGTCTCTTCCTGCCTGATTATGTCCATTATCTTCCTCGCAAGCTGATTATTTGCATAATGTCCCGGGCGTGTTGCAACTATTTTTCCCTTGATCGGTCTCCCAATCAGTGCTAAATCTCCAAGAATATCAAGAAGTTTATGGCGTGCAGGCTCATTGGTAAAATACATGTCAAGATTGTTCAGCACACCTTCGGAGTTTCTCTTGATCCTGGGTTTATTGAAGAGATCTGCTATCCTGTCAAGCTCATCCTGGGGCACCTCGTGCTCAAGTATAACAATTGCATTTTCAAGGTCACCTCCTTTTATCAGGTTGTTCTTTAACAGGAATTCCAACTCATGGAAAAATACGAAAGTCCTGCATGGTGCAACTTCACTCTCAAAATCATGCAATCGTGAAAGACTTGCATACTGATGTCCGAGAACCCTTGAGTTATAATCAATCATTACATTTACAGAAAACTTGTTATCCGGATAGACTGCCAGTTCAATTCCTTTGTCCTCATCGATATATACAAGTTTTTCTTTTATCTCATAATAGTTCTTATCCACTTCCTGGTCGACTATTCCCGCTTCTTTCAACGCATTGACTATAAATTTCGAACTTCCGTCAATTATCGGTGCTTCCGGACCGTTAACCTCCATCAGAACGTTATCGATCTCAAGTCCGAAAAGAGCGGCCATTACATGTTCAATTGTGCTTACCCTTATACCGTTTTCTTCAATAGTCGTGCCCCGGGAGGTATCAGTAACAAATTCGGCAGATGCATGAAGAATGGGCTGATTATCAAGATCCAGCCTCTGAAATATGTATCCATGGTTCACCGGGGCCGGCCTGAATGTAAGGTCAACATGCTTTCCTGTATGCAAGCCCTTACCGCTNAGTGTAATCGGCTTTTTTATGGTTTTTTGTTTTTTTGACATTTCCCTTCTTATTAATAATCCGGATAAAAATCACCGCAATATACAAATTTTAATAAAATATAACATCCTCGATCCCTTTGATGTTGATATACAGCAACAACCGGATCCATACTTTCAGTTTAAGTAACCAGACAAAAACCGGGCCAGTTATTGATCCTCTCCTCTTTTCAATTTCTCCAGATCAGCCTCAAGATCCCTCAGCTTCTGGTATATTTCCGGCAGCTTTTTATATAAAACATAGGACCTCTGATATTTACCGTATTGATATGCAGGAGAGCCCTGGACAACCTCATTCTTTTGTTTTATGCCGGAACTAACGCCTGACTGTGCAGCTATCCTGACGCCGTCTGCTATTGTGAGATGTCCTACTATTCCCGCCTGTCCACCTATCATGCAACCGGCACCGATCTTTGCAGATCCTGCAATACCAGTCTGGGCAGCAATAACCGTATTCTCCCCAATTTCCACATTATGGGCAACCTGTATAAGGTTGTCCAGCTTGACCCCTTTTCTAATAATTGTCGATCCCATCATTGCCCTGTCAATTACAGAATTGGAGCCTATTTCAACATTGTCCTCAATTATTACGTTGCCTACCTGGGGTATCTTTTCGTAATTACTGTCGGACTGAGGTGCAAAACCAAACCCGTCACTTCCGATAACAACACCGGCATGCAGGGTGCATCCGCTACCTATCCGGCATTCGTGGTAGATCTTTACACCGGGATGAAGAATGGTATCGTCTCCAATTGTTACGTTCTCTCCAACATATACCTGCGGATGGATCCTGACGTTTTTACCAACTACAGCCCCCCTGGAAATTACAGAAAACCGGCCAATATAAACATTATCCCCTATCCTGGCAGCAGGATCAACATAAGAACCCTCCTCAATTCCCGAAGGAACAGGCTTCATCTCCTCCCGGAGCTTTAGCAGAGCTGCAATAGCCCTGTAGGCATCATCAACTCTCACCATAGTTGCCTGCACAGGATGAAGGGGCTTAAACTCCTTGTTTACGAGAACTATAGATGCCCCGGTGTTATAAATATGTTTCTCGTATTTCGGATTAGCTAAAAAAGCTATAGTTCCCGGAAGGCCCTCTTCTATCCTGGAGACATCATTTACCGTAACCCCCGGATCTCCATCCACTTTACCTTTTAAATATTCAGCTATCTGACCCGCTGTGAATTCCATATTTTTGAGTTTTTATTAATATCGAAAACCAGATTTTAAGAATTCATGGTTTTCGGATAACAAAGAAAATACTTTTTAACTGTTTTTGATAATACTGATAAATTCAACATGTCTGAAGCATCTGCTATATCTGCAAGTTCGCCGTTATTAAAAAGTATTTTTATCTTCTCATCTTCAGCACTGTAGGCGTAGTTGGAGATATTCCCGCTGAATACAAAATATCCTGCGTCACTGGCAGAAATATCAAATTTCCCGATTGCATTCTTTCTCAGATCTTCTATTCTCTTTTGGCTGAACGGCTCATTCCGGAATTCAATCCTGAACAGAATCCTTCCAGTGAACCAGCCCGCCAGAATCGACAGACATTTATCAGGATGTCCTGACCATACTTTTGCGGCACTCATTATATCGTCATCATCAAGCCTTACGAAATTCTCAGTTATCTCATCTGAGCTATCCGAACCCGTAAATAATCCATAATCAGCCATATTTGCATTACTTTCAAGAAAAAAATGCAGATATGGAGATGCAAAAAGTTTTTCACCATTATGCACCAGCTGCCTGGCTCTTTTGAGAAGCATAGTAAGCAGATTCTCGGCAGCCACAACTGTTTTATGAAAATAGACCTGCCAGTACATCAATCTCCTGGCAACCAAAAATTTTTCAACTGAATAAATCCCCTTAGCCTCAACCACCAGCTGGTCATCCGACACATTGAGCATCTTTATTATCCTGTCTGAACCGATAACGCCTTCTGTAACACCTGTGTAAAAACTGTCGCGTTTAAGGTAGTCCATCCTGTCCATGTCAAGCTGACCAGCAACAAGCTGGTGTAAAAACTTCTTACTGTAACAACCAGTAAAGATGTCAATGGCCAGTGATAATTCTCCGGAAAACTGCCGGTTTAGNTTCTGCATCAGATAAAGAGACATCTCTTCATGGTGCATCTCAGGTATTATGGAGGCTTCAAGTGCATGGGAAAAAGGTCCGTGCCCTATGTCATGCAGCAAAATAGCCACAAGTGCAGCCTCCTCCTCTTTTTTCGTTATTTCGTGATTTTTTGACCGGATCACCCCAATGGCCATTTCCATAAGGTGCATCGCACCTATGGCATGCTGGAACCGTGAATGTACTGCACCGGGGTAAACCAGATGAGTCATACCAAGTTGTCTGATCCTCCTGAGCCGCTGAAAGCAGGAATGTGATATCAGATCAAAAATCAGTTCTGATGATATCCCAATGAATCCATGAACCGGATCATTAATGATTTTTCGTTTATTGGTATGATAATTAGCCAAAAATCACGGATGTTTTCTTTCAGGGTGTAATAATTTCCTTACAAATAAAACTAAATGAAGAAGATAGAATAAAATATGTCTTGTCGCTGCAAAAATAAGGAAGTTTTGTGATTTTTTACAGTAAATCAGGTAAATGTGCTAATTTTCAACTTAGTATTTTTTGTATTTTCGAGTATTATTTATAATTTTGCGAATTGAAAGCTGAAAAGTAATATCAAAGTATAGGGGACTTCAGTCCCCTATTTTAATAGAGGTAGATAAATTGGNAGATAAGGATACAATATCGGAACTNGTTAAAGAGNNGATAGAGGGATCTGACATGTTTGTGGTTGAAATAAACGTTTCACCATCGAATGACATCAGGATACTTGTTGATAATCAAAAAGGTGTTACAATCAGTGAGTGTATTGAATTAAGCAGGGCTCTTGAAAAAGGCCTCGACCGGGACGAGCAGGATTTTCATCTCGAAGTATCCTCTCCCGGGCTTTCTGAACCGCTTAAAGTTTTACAACAGTACAAGAAGAATATAGGACGTAATGTCGGGGTTGTTACACTTGAAGGCGATAAACATGAAGGTAAGCTGACAGAATTGACAGAAAAGGGTTTTATTATAGAAGAGCAGGTAAAATTCAAGAGTGAAAAGAAAAAAAGACCCGAGATTAAAGCTGTTTTTAACGAGTATGAGTTCGACCGGGTAAGGTCGGTAAAAGTAATGGTTGCATTTAAATAATACCGAAAAAGTTACAAAAAGATGGAAAATTTGAATCTCACAGAACCGTTTTCTGAGTTCAAGGAGTTGAAAAGCATTGACCGGGCTACTATGATGAGTGTACTGGAGGATGTTTTCAGAAGTATGTTGATAAAATATTTCGGCACAGATGAGAATTTTGATATTATAATCAATATCGACAAGGGAGATTTTGAGATCTGGAGGAACCGTGAAGTGGTAAATGATAACGAGGTCGAAGATCCTAATCTGCAGATTGGGTTGAAAGAGGCTCAGAAGATTGATCCTGATTATGAACTGGGAGAGGAAGTAACTGACGAAGTGAAACTTGCAGATTTTGGTCGCAGGGCTATACTGGCGTTAAGGCAAAACCTGACCTCAAGGATAATGGAGCTTGAAAAAAACAATGTCTATTTGAAATATAAAGACAGGATAGGAGAGATTGTGACCGGTGATGTTTATCAGGTTTGGAAAAGAGAGATCCTGATTCTTGACGATGAGGGGAATGAATTGATATTGCCGAGAACCGAGCAAATACCGACCGATTATTTCAGGAAAGGCGACACCATAAGGGCAGTGGTAATTAAAGTTGAAATGAAAAATAATGTCCCAATCATAATGTTGTCGAGAACCTCCCCGGTATTTCTTGAGAGACTGTTTGAACTGGAGGTGCCTGAAATATACGACGGACTTATAACCATCAAAAAAATTGTACGGGTTCCCGGAGAAAGAGCAAAAGTTGCAGTAGAGTCATATGATGACCGTATTGATCCTGTAGGAGCCTGTGTTGGCATGAAAGGTTCGAGGATTCATGGTATTGTCAGAGAGTTGAAAAATGAAAATATAGATGTTATCAACTATACAACAAACACCCAGCTTTATATCTCCAGGTCGCTTAGTCCTGCAAAGATCAGCTCAATAAAAATAATTGAAGATGAGAAAAGGGCTGAAGTCTTTCTTAAACCAAATGAAGTATCACTGGCAATCGGTAAAGGCGGACTTAATATCAAGCTGGCAGGGCTACTGACAGGTTATGAAATAGATGTGTTCCGCGACACGGAAGGTGAGGATGATGAGGATGTGAACCTGGATGAGTTCAGTGATGAGATAGAATCATGGATAATTGATGAGCTCAAGGCAGTTGGTTGTGACACAGCAAAAAGTGTGCTTGAACTGACTGTCCAGGATCTTGTTAAAAGGACGGATCTGGAAGAGGAAACCATACAGGAGGTCATGCGGGTTCTTAAAGCTGAATTTGAATAAATTTCAAAAATGATTTAATCCCATGGAGGGATTTTTAAAACCGAGAACTTTTAATATGTCAGAGGTCATTACTACAAAAAGGCTTAGCAAAGTTGCGAGAGAATTTAATCTTGGGATATCTACCATTGTAGAATTTCTCAGGAAAAAAGGATTTGAGATCAGTCCCAATCCTAACACAAAAGTATCGGAGGAGCAGTATAACCTTCTGTTAAAGGAATACAGCTCTGAGATAAGTGTAAAAAAGGAGTCGGAGAAGATAAGCCTTAGGATTGCGAGGGAGAAGAAGGAAAGTATTTCTCTCGACGATGAAAGGAAGCCTTCAGAGCAGGAGACCCAGGAGAGTATTGACAGTGAAGAGGAAGTACTCATTAAAGATACGGGAGCGAAGAAACCTGCTCCTGCTGAACCCAGAAAAAAGGAGCAACCACAGGAGGAACCATCTGATAAAAAAGTTGAGAAAGAAGAAAATACAAAGTCTGAGATTGAAAAAAAGGAAATAACTGCAGAAAAAGAGGTTCAGGATAAGAAACCTGAATCCGGAGAAGAAGAGACTGATACACCCAGGCTGAAAATAGTAGGAAATATTGATCTTGATACCATAAACCAGAAAACCAGGCCCGGGAAAAAGACAAAGAAGGAGAGGGAAGAAGAGAAAAAAGCGGTAGAACCTGAAGAAAAGAAGAAGAAAAAAGCGGTAGAACCTGAAGAAAAGAAGGAGAAAAAAGCGGCAGAACCTGAAGAAAAGAAGGAGAAGGAAGCGGCAGAACCTGAAGCAAAGAAGGTGGAGAAAAAGGCAGAACAGGTAGAGAAGGCTGACAAGACGGAGGAGACGGAAAAAGAAGACAAAGAGGCAATAAAAGAGAAAGCTGTATCAGATAAACTGCAGGATGAAACGCAGCCCACCCCAGAAAAGGGTGAAACAACTGAAGAGCCGCATGAAGAGAAAAAGCCTGAGTATGAATTATTCAAGCATGAAATCAGAAAACTGGCGGGACCTACAGTTGTTGGAAGAATAGATCTTCCGGTAAAAGAAAAGAAAAAGCCGGTTGCATCATCCAGCGATACCGAGAGAGGAAAGAAAAAGAAAAGAAGACGTATTCGTAAAGACCCGGAAAAAACCCCGCCAGGTGCAAAAGAGGGTGGTCAGAAGGGCACGGACCAGTCAGCCGGAGACCAGAAGAGTTCAAAAATCAGGAAAGGGAAAAAACGTCCTGTAAGAAATGAGATCAGTGAAGAGGATGTTCAGAAGCAGATAAAAGATACATTATCAAGGCTGACCTCCAGGGGAAAATCGAAAGGATCCAAATACAGGCGTGACAAACGTGATCACCAGAGTCTGAAACTCCAGGAGGAATCAGAAAAACAGGAAATGGAAAGCAAGACCCTGAAGGTAACCGAATTTGTTACTGTAAATGAGCTTGCTTCAATGATGGATGTTCCTGTTACTGATATTATCTCATCCTGTATGAGCCTTGGTCTGTTTGTTTCAATAAATCAAAGACTTGATGCCGAAACCATCGCTCTTGTTGCAGAAGAATATGACTTTAATACTGAGTTTGTGAGTGTTGATCTGCAGGAGACAATAACCGATGGAGAGGAGGAGGAAGATGAAACCAAACTGACGGACAGGTCTCCTATTGTAACAGTTATGGGTCATGTTGACCACGGCAAAACATCTCTGCTTGATTTTATCAGGCATGCGAATGTTATTGCCGGCGAAGCGGGAGGGATAACTCAGCATATCGGGGCCTACAGTGTGAAACTTGATAACGGGAAAACAATCACTTTTCTGGATACCCCGGGACACGAGGCTTTTACCGCCATGAGGGCCAGGGGAGCAAGGATTACAGATATTGCAATTATTGTTATAGCTGCAGATGACAGTGTGATGCCACAAACCATAGAGGCAATTAATCATGCACATGCTGCAGGAGTACCAATTGTTTTTGCCATAAACAAAATTGATAAGCCGGGAGCAAATGCAGAAAAGATAAAGGAACAGCTTGCCAATATGAATTTCATGACGGAGGACTGGGGCGGTAAATACCAGTCACAGGAGATTTCAGCCAAGAATGGAATAAATATTGACCAGCTGCTTGAGAAGGTGCTGCTGGAAGCCGAAATGCTCGAACTTAAAGCCAACCCCGTTAAAAAGGCAACAGGTACGGTAGTGGAATCTGAGCTGGATAAGGGAAGGGGTTACATTACAACAATACTTGTACAATCAGGAACTCTGAGACTTGGTGATATAGTGCTGGCAGGGACTTATTACGGTCATGTGAAGGCCATGAACAACGAGCGGGGTAAACCTATTAAAGAAGCAGGCCCGGCTACACCGGCCCTTATTCTCGGACTAAACGGGGCTCCCCAGGCAGGNGATAATTTCAATGTCATGCAAAGCGACAGGGAGGCAAGAGACATAGCAAACAAACGGGAACAATTACAACGGGAACAAGGATTACGTACCCAGAAACATATTACCCTTGATGAAATAGGACGGCGTATAGCAATCGGCAACTTCCAGGAGCTGAACATAATTGTAAAGGGTGATGTTGACGGTTCGATAGAGGCACTCTCAGATTCACTTATCAAGCTCTCAACCGAAGAGATCCAGGTCAGGATAATACACAAAGCCGTGGGTCAGATATCAGAATCGGATATTCTGCTTGCTGCCGCATCAAACGCAATTGTTGTCGGATTCCAGGTCAGGCCTTCATTGGCAGCCAGAAAACTGGCTGAAAAGGAGGAGATTGACATCAGACTTTATTCTATAATATATGATGCAATCAATGAGATAAGATCTGCTATGGAAGGTATGCTGTCGCCTGAAATAAAAGAGGAGGTAATAGCTACTCTTGAGATCAGGGAGACATTTAAAATAACCAAGGTTGGTACTGTGGCCGGATGTTTTGTTAAAGATGGCAAGATACACAGGAATACCAGGATCCGCCTGATCCGTGAAGGTATAGTAGTACATACCGGAGAGCTTGGATCACTAAAAAGATTCAAGGATGATGTCAGGGAGGTAAGTTCAGGTTATGAATGCGGACTGAATATTGCCAATTACAATGATATCAAGGTTGGCGACATAATAGAAGGATACCGGGAGGTTGAGTATAAGAAAACACTCTGATCCATCCCGGTATTAAATTATCATCCCAAATGACCCGTTTCAGGAATCAATAAGATCCTTATACTGTTCTGCTGTCAAAAGTCCATCAAACTGTGAAGGATCAGACATTTTGATCTTTACCATCCAGCCTTCGCCATAAGGATCCTTATTTACGATATCGGGAGTATCCTCAAGTTTTGGGTTTACCTCCGTAATCTCACCTGATACCGGCATAAACATATCTGAAACAGTTTTTACTGCTTCAATTGTACCAAAGACTTCATCTTTTTCAAGTGTTTCTCCACGGGTTTCTATCTCGATGAATACTATATCACCAAGTTCTCCCTGGGCAAATTCGGTAATTCCAACAATGGCTTCTCCATTCTCTGAACGGATCCATTCATGATCTTTTGTGTACCTGAGTTCATCGGGAATATTCATATCTTATGGTTTTGAGGGTGAAAAAAATTATTGCTGATACATCAAAAGTAAGCAATTTTTGGAATATCCAACCAAGATATTACTGGATCAGTGTAAATCTTAAACTAAAGCCGAAACTTGTATTGGTGGTTGGATAGGATAAACTGACTATGGGTTTGTTTACAACGCGATCGAAGAATATCCTTACGTCAAAACGGTTGCTTATAACATAATCTGCAGAGGCATTAACCGAGATCACCGTTTGGCCGGCCGTCGGCTGAACCCCTTCTTCGGCAAGTCTTCTTACAATCGTCATATTTTCCCTTATTGAAAGGTCTGCCCTAAGGTTGAGATCACTCCTCAGCTCCCGTTGTGTTCCTGCAGCCCGGTATATAAGCTGCACATCCCTGAACCGGTATCCTAACCCAAATACCATCTCCTCACTCTTTTGTTCAGATATCTGGTTGTTGGCAAAACTCAGGCTAACGGTTCGCGTCTTGCGCAGCTCGGCCCTGGTTGTGAAGTTGTTGTTCCATGTAATATCGAGGTTTACCAGGGGGTTGAACTGTTCCATGATCGAAACCGATGAGATATCAAATTCCGGCACAAAGTTTCCTCTTACATTATCACGTATGTAGCCCAGGCCGTCTTCACCTTCAGTATAGCTCAGGTTGGTAATGTAATTTGAAATACTGTAGGTTGATCTGTATGCATGATTTATATTGGCCGATTGCATAATCCTGTTAAGCAGTGGAACTCTCGCAAGTCCGTCATAAACTAGTCTCCAGTTTGGCAATGGAATCATGGGAAAGGTGCTTAAAGTTATATATCCCGGATCAAGGCCGCCATAGGCAGCCAAAAAAGCCGGCATCAGTACTTCCTGTGACAAACTGCCGTAACCGTCGGGAAAGCCCTCCTCATCGAGACTACCGGGATCATACCCCTCTGAATACCCCCTGTCTGCCGCGAGCCGGCCGGCAATTATCCGCCGGTACCTGGTAAAATCATCATATGCCTCCGAGTAATACGCATTCTCACCTGAGGGGCGTTCAAATGCTGTTCGAAATGACATAAAGGTCATATTGAAATTTCCTGAGTTCATTTTGCTGCTTGCATAAAAATTACCAAACCTGTCGGCATAATAATACTCCTGCATATTCTCCACATACGTCCTGTTGGCTGTAAGGTCAATTCTTAATCCTGGAATCGGTTCTATTGTACTCCGCAAATTAAAATTACTGCTGTGGCTCATCATAAACGGTTCATTGAGGGTTGTATCAGTGGTCATCCAGCCATGGCGTATGGTTTTCCATGCAAAATCAGGGTCCTGATATCCCAGAATAAAGGGCCATCCAGGTGCAACTTCGCTGTTATCCATCCGGGTACCCATCCAGTCAGTTCCCGGAAGATATCCATGCAAAACCGTTCCGTCGGTTTGTGAATAGGTTATACCTATATTCTTGACCGACATTAGTAACCTTGATGAATATTCTGCCATTTTTGTGAAGAATGTCTCACGTACCTCCACATTACCCTCAACCATCACTGTTGCACCTTCAACATCACGGTCTACGGTAAAGTGTGCCCTTCTGTCGCTAATTATCTCAGTCCTGCCCCTGACAGGTCTCCCCTCATCATCCAGCACCCTTACAACCACTTCTTCAGTGTTAAGATTATGATTAATGATATAGGCCTGATTTGCCATAAACGATACATTACTCCTTTCGTATCTTACTCTCCTGAATTCGGGCTGGGCAGGCTGACTGCCCTCACCACCCCGGCTACTCTGAATCTGCCGGCTTCTCTGGTTTACCCGCTGGAAATAACCGATCTTATTATAGAGGTTTACAAGATTGAACTGTCCGGTAAGCTGAGTGGTATTGCTGTTCTGGATCACATTGCCAAGATTGATATCGACCGAATCGGGAAGTATCATACCGGTATCCCAACCATAGGTGGCATTATAGCGTGCAGTAACATTAACCCAGTTAAAAACCGGTATCTTGTTTATCGGCAAATTATAAGTGATATTGGCCGAATGATAATACTGGGTAGTTCTGCCCAGATTCTGCAAATTGATCAAAACCGAATCTCTCCAGTGCTGATAATTGTCAGGATCCCTGTACCTGTCGACAATGCCCTCAGGCTCATCTATACGGGCTGTGTTTGTGGCCGAAAACTCAAAACGCAGCTGACGTGTCAGATCAAACCTCATATCATAAAACCTGTTCCATGTAAAGTCTTTCTGGTAGGTAGGCAGAATCAGAAAACCGGGATTATTGATATTCCTCANCTGATTAGCCTGGTAATAGCGGTTCAGGTCTGTCCTGAACGACAGAAAAGAGGGAGTGTAATAAAAATTAAAATCCCGGAGTATCCTGAGTGCCGGAGATCTGAATAATTCCCAGTTATTGAAGGGAGCAACATTTTGAGGGGCTGCAGTGTAATTATAATTCAATCCTCCCCTGTTTTTTTTTTTTTTTTTTTTTCACTGAATGCATAATTTATGGTCCAGTTGCTGATGCTGTAGAATCTTTGGCGACTATCGGGCCGGGCTATCTGCACATTTGTAAAATTGAGGCTTTTCCTCTGGGTATAATCCTGGGCAACATCTCTGATAGAGTCACGTTCTCTTTTTGTTTGTGCTGCATCGAGGGCATCGCGAAGGGGAATGTCGGGATCAAGCGGATTATATTTAGGGTTGATAAACCCTTCCGAATACCCCATATACATAGGGATCCTGACTCCCGAGTCCTCCGGAAAAAATTTTCCAAGTTCCAGGTTGGTAGAGATATCATACTGGTTCATCTGCACCTGTTGCCGTTCATTGACTTTCTTGTCGATGCTGCCAAAACCCGGCTGACTGGTAGAGCCGGCAAATGTAACAGAACCAAGATCAGCCAGTCTGGCAGTTAGCCTGGCATTAGCTGCCCATCCCCCCTCCTCGTTGAAATTGGTAAGGCGGAGTTCATTTACCCATATCTCACCCGATTTTGGCATTCCGTCATCACCTTCATGCGGGTTTGTATTACGGCCCGGATTTCGCACACCGATCATCATGGTACGCACATTGCTCAGATTCGGATTCCCTACGACCTTTACATGATTATCCCCGTCCATCTGCGAAAAGACTGTTGACATGGTAATTCCCGATCCCGGATTTTGCATCTGGATATTTCTTGCCTGTTTAAGTTTCTGAAATATTTCAAGTGCAATATCGAGCCTGTTTTCCTCCGGCCAAACAATTAGCCGGTCGCTTTCCCTGTTGTTGTCATAGCGTCCGGGGGGTGTAACCCTTAACGGTATCTCATATTCATAATAGTTGTTCCTGTAATCAGTCCCCAGACGGATAAACATGGTCAGGTCACCGTCGCCGAGAATATTTCCCGTGAGAGCAGCGGCATGAACCTCCATCTGGATCCTTCTGTACTGTCGTATATCGAGGTTCAGATTTTTGAAAGCCGCCCTGGCATCGCCATCATCCAATTCTTCAACTTTAAGAACCATCGATTGTTCGTTCAGTTGCTGAAGCTGAGGATTTGTAGGATCTATGACCCTGTCAATGCCTGGCGGCAAAACATAATTAACAGGTGTTTTACTTGCATTCTCTTCTATATTAACAGCCGATATGTCAAATCGTCCCGTTGACGGTTCCTGATGAGCCAGACCCTCCTGACCTTCCATAAGCGAAAGATGATACTGCCTCCAGTCGCTTCTAACGAGATCAAGGCGTGCAAACCTCATTATCACTGGTTCTTCAAAACCTGCCAGGAACATCCGCATAAAACGTATTGATTTAAAATCCTGAACAGGACCTACTACCCTTTCATAATCTGATAACGGGATCTTAAACTGGTACCAGTTGACCGATGATGATTCACCGTTCGGAAAATTGACCGAGGTCCTTACCGAATCAACTACATAGTTGTGTCCGACACGCATATCCTCCGGCCTTATACTGATACGATACTGGTAATATGCTTCAGACTTATTAAGGGTATTGTCACGGTTTATATCCTCTGTGTTGGGCAGAGTAGTGGCCGAGGTGGGGAATGGTTCTTCTGACTGTTCAGAAGTTGGTGAGTTACCCTCCATACCATTGTAAAACTTATATCTTTCGAGGATGTCGGCCTCCTGTTCATCCCAGTGCCTTCCCCTGAAATAACTGTAATTGTCACTTGAAGGATCATCCCAGGCGTTTTGATAAGCAGGCGAATCCTGACCGAAAAGCTGCGCTATCTCATCGAGAAAATCAGAAAAGAATGATCTCTCATCAACCGTCCGGAGTCCGTTCAGTCCCACATCCTGAAACTTACGGGCCTCAGGGTTATTGTCAAATGCATTTACAAGCGATTGCTGGGTGGGAACACGTCCCCATGCAGTGGTATCCACATCGGTTACATCTTCGCTTATGGGCAATCCGTTTTCAAAGCTCTTCCGGCCATCTTTAAGAATATCTTCAGAAACATTTCCGAGATTGATATAGAAATCACCTCCATTATGATCGGCAGCATGCTCAATAAAAGGATCCATAAGCCAGAATTCAACATATTCAATGTTGGCCGCCTCAAAGTCTGTGGTGAACAGCGATCTCATTATTCCACCCCACCGGGTTTCAGGATTCGCCAGCCGTCCGTCTGCATTAATACCCGCAGAATATTGGGATGGTTGTACATCGTAGTTGTATGGCCCCCTTTCGTCGGGGTAATATGCGAGGTTCAAAACCGGAATATTTGTGGCAATTCCGCTTGGAGTTTCCCTTGCGGGGAACAGTTCTCTTTCAAAAACCTCCCTCACGAAATGGCTTGATTGCAGATCCGGATTACTCCGGATATGGCCGGGAGTGGCATTTGTGTTTCTCAGAAAGAGCGGATCAATTACATACCAGGCAAGCAG
>SL_3KL_010_SEDDRAFT_10000619_pt1 | contig 29852 bp, 19 predicted proteins | sample SodLakKL_010_SED_2_FD_10381 | JGI IMG/M metagenome (IMG submission 10381)
AAGGGGTAAAAAGTATAACTTCCATGTCTTTTTTTATGCTTTTTAAAGGCTTTTTGCTTAACATTTGGCAAAGATTTGTTGATAAATCAACCCCCTCTTTAAGAGTTAGATTCATCTTCCAATTGCCTGCTACTACGCTTTTACGTGTCATTTTTAATCTTTTTATTAATAAAATAATGCTTTTTTCTAAATTTTATACAAAGTTATAAAATTACTAAAACAAAAATAAAACTAAAAAAAGAGTTCAATAAAAAATATTTTTAAAAATCGCTATTTTTAATTATTTTTATAAATTAAAAATGACCGCTTATTTAAAAAAAGTGACCGCTCATTTAGAAAAATATACCGCTCACTTAATAAGTCGACCATTATGATATTTTTTATAAAAAACATATTATTTTTGCAGTGCTGAAATTATAAAGCGCTTTTTATTTAGCAGGTGAAAAGGGTATAACCACCTATAATAAAGCAAACCCATAACCTTAAAATTAAATCAATTATGAGAATCAAAAGATTAGTATTAGTATTATTTATTGCAACAGCATTAATTGGATGTGAATCTGATTATTTGGAACCGGACGGTAAAGATTTAAAAATAAATAATCAAAACCCTTCCGATAAATTTAAATATGAAGTTGTTGATTTCTGTTTAAAACAAATAGAGAATGTTGATGCAAAAGAATTATTGGCTTTTTTTGGAACAAAAAGCGATGGTGATTTGATAGCATTAAAGCAAGTTAACATACAAGAAACAAAAGGGCCTGATAATGTTTTAATGTTAATAGAAAAATCAAACAAAAAGAATCCGGAGGATGCAAATAAAGCTGCTTACGTGCAAGATTTTGGCGAATCCGCTGAATTGAACTATTTACTAGAAAACAAGGAAACTGGTCATAAAGGAGAACAAGGAAAAATTGAAATTAGTAAAAAGCCAAATGAGAGTGCCATTTTTATTATTAATTATGATTTAAGCGAAGACTCTGCTGAATTGATTATTCCAAAATGGGATTTTGAGGAATGTGTGGATCGTTGTATTAGCAAAGAATTAGCTAAAATTTTTGATGAAGAAGAAGGAGGTAGTAGATTTAAAGCTGCTACATTTGTTTTAAGTGCTGGTAAGGCTTTTTATAAAATTATTATAGATTGTAACGGACAATGTTTAAATTTATGGTAGTAATTGACATAAACCGTTGTAAATAGCTTAATTTGTTTATAATGAATACTAAAATAAAACCCTCTTAATAATATTTTATATATTGATCTCATATTTCAACAAAAATATTGATTATGAGGGTTTTATTGTTTATTAATGAGAAAAATATTTTAAAATAAATTGTTAAATTAAAATTAATTAAAAATGAAAAAATTAGAAATAGTTTTAGGGAGTCTTGCAATTATAGGAGTTTTGATGAACTTTTTTGAAATAGCCGGAGGCTTTATTATTAGTATAATGTCTATCAGTTTTCTATCAATGTTTTATTATATATTAAGCTTTGCTTTGCTTAATGATATAAAATTTTTAAAGATTTTTGATAAAGAAAGCTATAAAGGCGTTGGGGTAATAGACATAATTATGGCAATACTTACCGGTATTGGTTTAAGCGGTTTAATATTAGGCATATTATTTAAATTACAATCATATCCGGGTGCAAGTTTAATGCTTAATATACACATGATATATGTTGGAATTATTATAGTTGTTATATCTGTATTGCATTTTATTAACCGGTTAAAGATTGCCAAAAATATTTTAATCAGGGCAATATTACCCGTCATAGCAGGGTTATTAATATTGTTTTTACACTAATTTTTATTTTAATAATAATTTAGTTAGTTATAAATATTATTATAATTTGAGTTTATATTGAAAATCTGAATTTTGAAAAATTATTATAAAATATTAGGAGTTTCGAAATTTGCTACACATGAAGCTATAAAAGAAGCTTATCGTGAAAAAGCAAAAGAATATCACCCTGATGTCAATTCTGATATAAATTCAAAAGAACAGTTTCAGTTATTAAATGAAGCATATCACGTTTTAAAAAATGATAAAAAAAGAAAAAGATATGACTTAAATTATTCAGGAAATTTTAAAAAGCCGGGAAGTTCTAATTATAGATATAGAAATGAAAGTGCGGCTAAAAAAAGAAGAACGTATTACTATAGTTCGAAAAATAATTTAAAATATAAATATAGCAAAGCCAACAGAAAAACCGAAAAAATTTTTAATGCTGTATTACTATCTATAATTTTTTTATCATTCCTTCATAGTTCAGGTTTATTTAATTTAATACTTTCTTATGCCAAAAAGATAAATTATATATCCGGAATAATAATTATTTTGCTTCTTTCTGTTTCTGTTTTTCTTTATAGAAAGAAAATAATAAATAACGGGGAATCGTAAATCAGCAAAAAAGCAATTTGTAGCTCTATTAAAAAAACGTGATAAGATATGTATGCTTTCTACTTATCTAACTCCGTTCTTATTGATTTCGGATAACATAAATAATGCTTAATTACAGGGGTTGACAAAACACTAATATTAAGCTGGTCAGATGCATTGGCTATATCTGTAAGGGTGCCTTCTTTGTCAATTATAAATATATTATCAATATTATTATCGTAAGCATGGTTTTCGGTAATATCAGTGCTGACAATATAATTTACCTCATTTTCGTCTATTTTGAATTTTGATATTGCTATATCTTTGACTTTTTCAATATATGATTTTTTAAATGGTTTAGTTTGTAATTCAATTTTATAAAGATGTCTGTTTAATAAATTGTTACAAAGCAAAGAGAGTATAGGATCTTTATGTTCAGCCCATTCTTTAAAAGCTGCATAAAAGTCAAAATCATCAAGTTTAGCGAATTTATCAAGTATTTCAGGGTCATTCTCAAAGTCCTTTTTTCCAAAATTATTTTTCAGAAACAAGTTTAAATATTTAGAATTAGATATTTTATCTTCATTTAAAGCAATTTCTTTAGCTCTCTTCAGAATATTAATAATTAATCTTTCGGCGGCAATAACTGTTTTGTGCAAATATACTTGCCAGTACATAAGTCTTCTTGCAACTATAAATTTTTCAATTGAGTAAATGCCTTTTTGTTCAACCACTAAATTATCGTTAGCTACAAACAACATTTTTATAATCCTGTCATAAGAAATAACTCCTTCTGAAACGCCGGTAAAATAGGAGTCTCTATTTAAATAATCGAGCCTGTCCATATCAAGTTGCCCTGCCACTAGCTGATGAAGGAATTTTTTATCGTATTCATTTTTAAAAATTGCAATTGCCATATCTAATTTCCCTGAAAATTTATCATTTAATTTTTTCATGAAAATTTCTGATAATTCTTCATGGGAAAGATTGTTAACAATAGAGCGCTCCATGGCGTGTGAAAAAGGTCCGTGCCCGGTATCATGCAACAATGAAGCAATAATAACACTTAACGCTTCATCATCCGAAATTTCAAATCCTTTATATCTTAATATTTCGATTGCATGTTCGGTAAGATGCATTGCTCCAAGTGCGTGATGAAATCTTGTATGCAGGGCTCCCGGATAAACCAAGTGAGTCAGACCTAGTTGTTTGATACGTCTTAATCTTTGAAAATAAGGATGTTCAATTATATCAAAAATAAACTCATTCGGGATTTTAATAAATCCATATACAGGGTCATTAAAAACTTTTAGTTTGTTTGTAGGGCTTCTTTTTATAATCATATAAGCTCTTCTATCTCATATTAAATTCAAAAACAGATATAAAAAATTATTCAGAGGGAATATTTTTAAGAATTTCCAATGTCAATTCCCAAAACTTTGGCACAGTATCTATTTCTAATCTCTCATCTGGAGAGTGCGCTCCTTTTATAGTAGGTCCGAATGAGATCATATCCATTTCCGGATATTTTTCGCCAATTACACCACATTCCAATCCGGCATGAATAGCAAGCACTTTTGGATTTTTATTAAAAAGCTTTTTATATGATTCTTTTGAAACCCTAAGAATCTCGGAATTCATATTCGGAATCCAACCGGGATATCCATCTCCGTATTTTACTTTAGCTCCTGCCAGTTCAAATGCACTTCCAACCATATTTGCAGTATCTTTTTTTGATGACTTATAAGAACTTCTTTGGCTGGTAGTGATTAAAATTTCATTATTTGTTGTTTTAACAACAGCAAGATTTGTAGATGTTTCAACAAAGTTAGGTATATCCGGAGACATTCTAATAACACCATGAGGACACGCATAAATGGCATTCAAAAATTTACTCTTAGTATTATTATCAATAAAGAAATCCGGCATATCTGTTTTTTCTATTTCGATGCTTAATTTTGGCTCGTTAGTTTTAAATTCTGATTTAATATGTAGAGCTAACTTTCCAGCTAAGTCTTCAAAACTTTTTTCATATTTAGAAGGAACAGAAATAATAGCATTAGCCTCTCTTGGAATTGCATTATGCATATTTCCTCCGGCAAATTTTGCTAAACTAATATCAAACATTTTTTCACAATTCCACAATAATCTGTTTAATATTTTTATTGCATTACCTCTATGCTTATCTATATCATCGCCTGAATGCCCTCCTTTAAATCCGGCAACAGAAATTTTATAAGGGATATTATTAGATTGCGGTTTCTCTTTTTCAAAATTAAATATTGCGCTTGTATTAATACCTCCGGCACAACCGATAAATAATTCTCCTTCATCTTCTGAATCAAGATTAAGCAAAATTTTTCCATCTAACATCTCTTTATCTAAAGCGAAAGCTCCCGTTAATCCGGTTTCTTCATCAACAGTAAAAAGGCACTCGATATTTCCGTGTTCTATATCATTTGATTCAAGCAAAGCAAGTTGAAGAGCCATTCCTATTCCATTATCAGCTCCTAAAGTAGTACCTGAAGCTTTAACCCAACCATCATCAATAACCGGTCGTATAGGGTCATTATCAAAATCATGTTTAACATCACTGTTTTTTTCAGTAATCATATCAACATGACTCTGTAAAACAACAGTTTTAAAACTCTTCATATTTTTACAACCATCTTTTTTGATAACAATATTCCCTGCTTTATCTTGCTCCCATTTTAAATCGTGACTCTCAGCAAAATCCTGCAAATATTTAAGGATTTTTTGTTCCTTTTTAGATGGACGTGGAATTTTGCATATCTCTTCAAAATATTTCCAAACTTTTTTTGGCTCAAGATTTTCTAAAACATTTGTCATTTTAATTCTATTTTATTAATATAATTAATTTATTTCTGCACTATTTTGAGCACTTTTTACAAATACCAAAGAAATTAAGCGCCCGATTAGTTATTTTAAATTTCATTAGCCTTTCTATAGATTTTTGAATTTCATCAAATCTTTGATCATGAAATTCAAAAACTTCATTACATTCAAGACATATTAAATGGTCGTGTTGTTCATTTTTAAACGATTTTTCGTAATTAGACACATTATTCCCAAACTGATGTTTAATAACAAGATTACATTTACGTAATAATTCAATAGTGCTATAAAGAGTTGCCCGACTAACCCGGTAATTATTATTCTTCATCCTTATATATAATTCATCTACATCAAAATGACCATCAGTATTATATATCTCTTCCAGTATAGAAAATCTCTCCGGAGTTTTTCTATATCCATTTTTTTTTAGGAATGTTGCAAAGGATTCTTTTGCCTTTTTTAAATACTTTTTTTCTTTACCCATACAATTAAGAATGATTATTAACCACCTTTATTTCACACAATTGCTTATGAGTTAATTAGTTATCTCACACTATTAAATAAAAACAGCCTGTAAAAATAGTGAATTTTATCTTTATTTAAAACAAATAAAAATAATAATTATAAATTATTTATCTTTATCAATTCGTGTAACAGTTCTTACGCCCTTAATCTGCCTTATTTTTTTAATAAGATTTTTCAAATGTTGCGTATCTTTAATATAAAGCATGACAGAACCTTCAAAAGTTCCTGCATTACTCTCAATATTTATTGACCTTATATTAATGCTATGCTCTCTTGATATCACATTAGTTAATTCATTTACCAAGCCAACATCATCAATCCCTCTTATTTTTATCCCTGACAAGAATCCTATACTTTGTTTGGACACCCATTTTGCTTTCACCACTCTGTCAGCATGTTTTGATAACATATGAATAGCATTAACACAATTATTTCTATGAATTTTAATACTCTTATTATCTGTAATAAATCCAAAAACATCATCACCGGGTATCGGTCTGCAACAAGATGCCAGAGAATACTTAAGGTTTTCCATGGAATCTCCGATAATTAGAGTATCAGGTTTTTCTTTCAGCTTTTCTCTTATGAGATCACCTTTATTATCAAGTACAACCGATTCCGATTCTTTAGATTTAGAAAAAGGTTTTTTAAGATAAGTCAGTATACTTGAAGATCTATCAGATTCACTAATAAAGTTTTTTATATCTTTTGAAGTAATATTCTTGCTTGCTATTTCATAAAACAGATCTGTGTGCGACTTCAACCTAAAATACGTCACCATCTGATTTATTAACTTTTTGTTGTCATAAATCTTAAGCTGCCTGAGATATCTCCTAAGCATTTTTTCGCCATTACCTGCTAATGTCTTTTTTTCTTCTTTAATCGCTTGCTTTATTCTTCCTTTAGCTCTAGCAGTTGTGACATAACCAAGCCATTCAGGTTTTGGTTTTTGCTTATCGGATGTAATTATTTCAACTTGATTTCCACTTTCCAATCTATGATTTAAAGGGACTAACTTATGGCTAACTTTAGCTCCCAAGCAATGATTCCCAACTTGTGTATGAATACTATATGCAAAATCCAAAGCTGTAGAACCAAGGGGTAAAGTTCTTAACTCGCCTTTAGGTGTAAAAACAAATATCTCATCAGAAAACAGATTAAGCTTAAAATCTTCTATAAAATCAAGTGCATCTTTTTCAGAATTTTTTAATATTTCCTTAATTCTATTAAGCCACTTATCTATTCCGCTTTGCTCATCTTTTAATTCTTTATATTTCCAGTGTGCGGCATATCCTTTTTCTGCAATTTCATCCATTCTTCTGCTTCTAATCTGTACCTCAACCCATTTACCATCCGGACCCATAACTGTAGTATGAAGTGATTCATAACCATTAGCTTTCGGAATAGATATCCAATCCCTTAACCTGTCCGGATTAGGTTTATATAAATCTGTTACAAGCGAATAAACTCTCCAACACTCAGCTTTTTCTCTTTCTATCGGCACATCTAAGATTATTCTTATGGCAAAGATATCATATACTTCTTCAAACTGCACTTCTTTTTTCTGCATTTTTTGCCATATAGAAGAGATTGATTTTGTGCGTCCCACAACATCAAACTCATAATCGTTTTCCTTTAATATTTTTTTTATTGGCGTATTAAATTTTTGAATATACTTTTTTCTGTCTTCAGCACTATCTTCAAGTTTTTTAGAAAGTGTAAAAAATATTTCAGGATCTGTATAACGCAATGCCAAATCTTCCAACTCACTTTTAATACCATATAATCCTAATCTATGAGAAAGAGGAGCAAAAATGTAAAGAGTTTCATGTGCTACTTTAAGCTGTTTCTTTGGGGGTAATGCTTCAAGAGTTCTCATATTATGAAGTCTGTCAGCAATTTTAATTAAAATAACTCTTACATCATCTGACAGAGTTAGCAACATTTTTCTGAAATTCTCCGCTTGTATCGAATCAGTATTATCAAAAATATCTGATATTTTTGTAAGTCCATCAATTATTGTAGCAACTTCAATTCCAAAATATTCCTCAATATCTGCCAAAGTGTATTCTGTATCTTCAGCTACATCATGCAAAAGTGCGCATATTACTGAAACAGCTCCCAGTCCAACCTCTTCCACTACACTCTGAGCAACAGCTATAGGATGATAAATAAAGGGCTCTCCGGTTTTTCTTCGATAATTTTCATGGGCTTTAAGAGCAAAATTGAATGCTTTACGAATAAGTTTTATGTCGTCCGACTTTATTGAGGGACGACATGTAGATAAAAGTTTACGATATCTTTTAAGTATCTCTTTTTTCTCTTCTTCAGCACTTAATTGCTTTGGCATTTCAACACTTTGTTCTTCCATACTTATTATAATTTCCTGATAATTTTTCTGTAAAACATTTTAAAAACAAAACTATTGTTTTTTTATTAATAACTTCCAAAAGATTTAATTAATATTCAAATATACACAAAATTTAATAAAAAAGACATGATATAAAAAATTAAGATAAATAAAAAAACCTGCTAAATAGTTTCATTTGGGCTTATTAAAATAATTAGCATAAATATTTTTTTACGGATTTTTTAGCAAAAAAACTAACCCCACAAAGTATTTTTCTCAATATCAGAATATATAAATTTACATATACACAATACGAGTTAAAATTATATCTTTGCAAAATTATTTTTTAAGAAATACAATTTTATTGTTTTAATGAAATGGATATAAATTCAGAAAAGCAAATAAATATAAATGACTTTTACGAGGTCATTTATAAAGATAAGAAAGTTTCAATTGATAAAGAAACTATAAAAAAAATCGACAATAATCATTCTTTTTTAATTGACTATCTTAATGAGAAGATTATATATGGCATAAACACCGGTTTAGGGCCCATGGCTCAATATAAGATTGCTGAAGACAAGAGAGTTGAGCTTCAATATAATTTAATTCGAAGCCATAGTGCTGGAATAGGTAATCCACTGGATGATGCTTCTGTAAAAGCATCTATGATAAACCGTATAAATTGTTTTGCTAGAGGTTACTCCGGCATTCATCCTAGCATCCCATTATTATTAAAAGATTTAATAAACAACAATATAACTCCATTAATTCCGGAACATGGGGGTGTTGGCGCCAGCGGTGACCTTGTTCAGCTGGCACATTTAGCGCTTGTACTTATTGGCGAAGGTGAAGTTAAATATAATGATGAATGGCATCCAACAAAAAATATTTTTGATAAACTAAACCTTTCTCCGGCTAAAATTTATATTCGTGAAGGGTTAAGCCTTATTAACGGCACATCAGTAATGTCGGGAATAGGCATAACAAATATTATAAACGCATATAACTTAATAAACTGGATGGTCTTAGCATCTGCCATGTTAAATGAAATTGTAGAATCTTTTAATGACCATTACAGCCATAGCTTAAACTCCGTAAAAAAACATCACGGCCAACAAGTTATTGCACAAAGCATGTGCGAAATACTAAAAGACAGCAGGTTAATTGACAGAAATGACAGTTCTTTTTATCATAATAGCAATAAATCAAATTTTATTATAGAAAAAAGAGTGCAGGAATACTATTCTTTAAGATGCGTTCCTCAAATTTTAGGCCCTATATATGATACCTTGATAAATGCCGAAAACACTGTAATCAATGAAATAAACTCCGTAAGCGATAACCCGATTATTGATGATATAAATAAAAATGTAATTCATGGAGGCAATTTTCACGGAGATTATGTATCACTTGAGATGGATAAGCTTAAAACAGCTATAACAAAGCTTACAATGCTTTCAGAGAGGCAGTTGAATTTTCTATTAAATGATAAAGTTAACAAAATTTTACCTCCCTTTGTTAATTTAGGGGAACTTGGACTAAATTTCGGTATGCAGGGGGCTCAATTTACAGCCACCTCAACCACTGCAGAATGTCAGACATTATCAAACCCTATGTATGTCCATAGCATTCCTAACAATAATGACAACCAAGATATTGTAAGCATGGGAACAAACTCAGCTTTAATAGCAAAAAAAATTATTGATAACGGATTTCAAGTGGTTGCTATTGAATTAATGACTTTACTGCAAGCTATTGACTATATGAAACTTAACACCAAACTATCGCAAGTTACAAAGCAAAAGTATGAGGAGTTAAGAAATATTTTTCCAACATTTGTCGACGATTACTCTATTTATAAAGACATTTTAAAGGTAAAAGAATATATTGAGAATAAGCAACTAAAAATCATTGACAAATAACAAAATTAAACCAACAAATTATTTTGCAAAAATCTAATATCATATTATATTTGTTTTTTATTTAAATATAACTTTAAATATATCTTTTATTAAAAATGAAAATTGCATTAATAACCGGCGGATCAAGAGGAATAGGACGTGCAGCTTGTATAAAGTTAGCAGAAATGGGTTTTTATATTTTAATTAACTATAAAAATAATGAGGATGCCGCTAAAGATGTTTTGGAATCTGTAAAAAAAACAGGATCCAACGGTGAGCTTATTGCTTTTGATGTTAGTAATCCTGATGAAGTTGAAAATGCTTTAGATAATTGGAAAACAAACAATAACAGCAAACATATTTCAGTATTAATAAATAACGCAGGGATAAGAAAAGACAACCTAATGATTTGGTTAAACAAAAATGAGTGGAACGATGTTATAAATATTAACCTTAACAGCTTTTACAATATAACCAAGCATTTATTGCAAGATATGATGATAAATAGATTTGGCAGAATAATAAATGTTGTATCTTTATCCGGCATTAAAGGATTGCCGGGACAAGTTAATTACTCTGCTGCAAAAGCAGGTGTTATTGGTGCAACAAAGGCTTTAGCACAAGAAGTTGGGAAAAAAAATGTAACAGTTAATGCAGTTGCTCCGGGATATATAAAAACAGATATGACGAAAGATTTAGATGAAAAAGAACTGAAAAGAATTATTCCGGCAAATCGTTTTGGCTCACCTGAAGAAGTAGCTCATTTAATAGGATTTTTAGCATCTGAGGAGTCTTCTTATATTACAGGTGAAGTGATATCAATAAATGGAGGATTATATACTTAATAATGTACATTTAAATAAAATATTAATAAATTTATTTATTTCTTGCTGTTATTTTTTGACTGTTTAATTAAACAACAAAACACATGAGGCGCGTAGTAATTACCGGAACTGGCATATATTCTGTTTTAGGGAAAAACCTTGAAGCTGTTAAAAATTCTCTTTATAATGGAATTTCGGGAATAGGGCTTGATCCGGAAAGAAAAAAAATGGGCTTCAGAAGTGGATTAACAGGCATTATAGAAAGACCCATTTTAAAAGGAGTTATTCCAAGACGCATGAGAGTTGGATTACCTGAACAAGGCGAGTATGCCTATGTTTCTACAAAAGAAGCTTTAAAGAATGCAGGAATAGACGAAGATTTTTTTATTAAAAATGACGTTGGAATACTTTTCGGGAATGACAGTTCAACTATCCCTGTAGTAGAGTCTGTTGATGGCATAAGAGAAAAGAAAGACACCGCACTGCTAGGTAGCGGAGCAATTTTTAAGTCAATGAACTCTACTGTTAGTATGAACTTATCAGTAATATTCAAACTTAGAGGCATAAATTTAACTATAAGTGGCGCGTGTGCAAGTGGCGCACATTCAATTGGTTTAGGCTATCACTTTATAAAGCATGGCATGCAAGATATGATAATTTGCGGTGGAGCTCAAGAAGTAAATGCATATTCCATGGCTTCTTTCGATGGATTAAGTGCATTCTCAACTAGGGAGGATGAGCCAACAAAAGCATCACGCCCTTTTGATAAAAACCGTGATGGTTTAGTACCAAGCGGAGGTGCTGCAACAGTTATACTTGAAGAATATGAATCAGCTAAAAAACGTGGAGCACCTATTTTAGCAGAGTTAATTGGATATGGTTTTTCATCTGACGGAAATCATATATCTGTTCCCAACCAAGAAGGACCATCTAAAGCATTGAGTATGTCAATAAAAGACGCCAACATTAACGTGAATGATGTTGATTATATAAACCCTCACGCAACATCCACTCCGGTAGGTGATGCAAATGAAGCTCAAGCACTATACAATATTTTTAGCTCAAATAAAAAAGTAAAAATTAGTGCCACTAAATCAATGACAGGACATGAAATGTGGATGGGAGGAGCTAGCGAAATTATATATTCTCTCATTATGATGCATAACGATTTTATTGCTCCAAGTCTGAATTTTGAAACTCCTGACGAACATTCTGCTAAGCTAAACATCGTTCGTGAAACAACCAACGCAAAAATCAATCTTGTTGTGTCTAACAGTTTTGGATTTGGAGGAACAAACTCTGCATTGATTATTAAGAGACTTTAAAAAAACAAAGTAATTATAACTTCTCCCCATATTATCTTCAGCAAAACAGTTATTAATTTAATATATCTTAGTATCAAGTTATAAAAAAACTAAAGTATAATTAGCCAAAAAAAGTTTCAATAATTGTTCAATCTAAATAATTGCTTATATTTGCACATTACTAATCAAAAGTTGGCTGTATTTTTTGATTAAAATATTTTAATATAAAACACTTTAAATGCTAAATATTAGCTCTTTGTTTTTATATGTAAATTATTGTAAACTCAACTAATTACTATACAATATTTTTTGTAATATTGTAAAAAGTTTTTTTATATAGCTTTAAATATTAATGGATACTAACAAATCACAAGAAAATAAGAAAACAGAAAACTTTATTAACATTGATAAAGTTTTCAGAAAAAAAGGGGGTAAATTATATCCTTTTATCCCAAAACTATTAATAAAATATATTGAACGCATTACTCATCAAGATGAGATTAACGATATTATTAACCGTTTAAAAGATTGCTCCGGAATAGAATTTGCGAGGATGCTTATAGAAAAGGAGTTTTGTGTAAATGTAACGGTTAAAAACGAAAATAATATCCCCACAGAAGGAAGATATATTATTGCATCTAATCATCCGCTGGGAGGAATTGATGGCATAGCTTTAATGCATATTGTTGGAAAAAAAAGAAAAGATTTTAAATTTATTGTTAACGATATTCTTTTAGAACTGGATAATTTAAAAGAACTTTTTGCACCAATTAATAAACATGGTCGAAACAGTTACGAATCGGTTAAAATAATTGAAAAGCTATATGAGTCTGAACAACTGGTTTTGATTTTTCCTGCAGGGCTGGTATCGCGTCGTCAAAAAGGAAAAATAAAAGACCTTGAATGGAAAAAAAGTTTTATTACTAAAGCCATTAAACATAAAAGAGATATAGTACCGGTTCATATAGAAGGAAAAAACTCAAGTTTTTTCTATAATTTAGCAACTTTTAGAAAAAAAATTAGAGTTAAAGCTAATATTGAAATGTTATATCTTCCTGATGAGATGTTCAAGCAAAGGGGTAAAGATATAACTATAACATTTGGAGAACCAATACCTTATACAAAATTTACAAAAGAAAAAACGCACCACGAGTGGGCACAAAAAGTTAAAGATCATGTTTATGGTTTAAAATAATAAAATCATATATTGACAAATTAATTTATTAAAAATCAGCGCTTTAGAAACGCTTTACAGATACTGAAAATTAAAATATAGTTAATATGGAACCTATTATTCCTCCTGTTGATAAAGATTTGATTAAAAAAGAGCTCACGAAAGAGAAATTATTGCGTAATACCAATAATGGAGACAATGAGATTTACATTGTAACTTATCATGATTCTCCAAATGTTTTAAGAGAGGTTGGAAGGCTAAGAGAAGTTTCTTTTCGCCAATCAGGAGGTGGCACAGGAAAATCTATTGATCTTGATTTTCACGACACAAAAAACAATCCTTATAAACAGCTGATTGTATGGGCCCCTGATGAAGAAGAAATTATTGGAGGATACAGGTATTTTCTATGCAAAGAGGCAGACTTTGACAATAATGGCAACCCTATGCTTTCTACATCATCATATTTTAAATTCTCTGAAAAATTTATTAAAGAATATCTTCCATACACTATGGAGTTAGGACGTTCTTTTGTTCAACCTAATTTCCAACCATCTTCTAAAAGCCGAAAAAGATTATTCTCTCTTGATAATTTATGGGATGGTTTAGGTGCTTTAATTGTAGAAAATCCAAACATAAAATATTTTTTTGGCAAAGTAACTATTTATCGGGAATTTAATCAAATCGCAAGAGATATGATTTTATATTTTATGCACAAATTCTTTCCTGATAATGAGAATCTGGTTTCGCCTTATAAACCTTCACCTATAAAAACTCCTACTGAAGAACTTGACAAGTTATTCTTAGGGAAAAACTACGAAGAAAATCATAAAATTTTATTTCAGGAAGTCAGGAAATATAATGAGAATATCCCCCCTTTGGTTAATTCATATATGGGATTGAGCCCAACAATGAAAACATTCGGCGCAGTTATTAATAATGATTTTGGCGGGGTTGAAGAAATAGCAATACTCATTAAAATAAATGACATTTACGAATCTAAAAAAAATCGTCATATTGATTCTTACAATAAAAAGTGTAAAAGAATTTGAAAAAAAAATCTTTCTCTATAATAAACAGCGCAGATTTTATTAAAAGTTCATCTAAAATCACGGAATGCCCGGAAGTTCCATTACCTGAATTTGCATTTATAGGACGTTCTAATGTTGGCAAATCTTCGCTGATTAATATGCTAACAAATAAAAAAAAGTTAGCCAAAACATCATCTACTCCCGGAAAAACTAAACTTATAAACCATTTTTTAATTAATAACTCATGGCATATTGTTGATTTGCCGGGGTTTGGATTTGCTAAAGCACCAAAAAAAGAAAAAGAAAAATGGCAAACAATGATTTGTGATTATATAACACAAAGGAAACAGCTACTAAGCACTTTTTTTTTAATTGATATTAGGCATGAACCCCAAACTATAGATTTGAATTTTTTAATATGGATGGGTAAAAACCAACTGCCTTTTGCTATAACTTTTACAAAAACTGATAAAATAAATAAAGAAAAGGTAAAAACAAATATTGATAAGTATTCTAAAATACTATCCGAATATTTTGAGCCTTTACCTAAAATTTTTAAAACTTCTGCAACAAAATCATCGGGAAGAGATGAATTGCTTGAATATATTTATGAATGCAAAAAAGTCTTTGACCCAAAATTATTACAGTTGTGAATTCTTTAACTTAAAAAATATATAAACACATTAAAAATCTAAAAAAAATATTACTTTTACAATTCAAATATTTAATCATTTATAAATAAAAACCAAACGTTTAACTAAACTTTGTTCAGATGAAAAGAGTTTCCCTTAACCCTATATTATTGGCTTTCATAGCATTTTTATTTGTTTTATCTTGTGTGCCTGCTAAAAAATTTGAAGATATGAAAGATAGAAGAGAGCAGTGCGAGGAAAGAAACGAAAAACTTAGATCTGAAAATGAAAGATTAAATACAAAAAACAATGAACTTTCCAATAAAATAAGTCATAAAGAAAAAACACTGGACAAATTAACATCAGATACTCTTAAAATTGGTCAGAATTACAGGCAACTAAAAAAAGATTATGACCAATTAAACAAAACATATAAAGTTTTACTTGAAAAAAATGAAAAACTGTTAGAAGGAGAAAGAAGTGAAACTCAGCGAATATTAAGTCGCTTACAAGAAATTCAAAAAGACCTTCAGAAAAGGGAAGATGAACTGCAAAAAGCAACTATTAAACTTAAAGAAAAAGAAAAGGGTTTAGCTGAACTAAATACTAGGCTTCAAGAATCTTTAAAAGAAGTTCAGCTGAAAGACGAACGACTGACTGAATTAGAGGATATTTTAAATAAACAAAATGAGGCAGTAAACTCTTTAATGAGTAAGGTATCTACCGCTTTGCTTGGATTTGAAGGGGAAGGATTATCAGTAGATATTAGACAAGGTAAGGTTTACGTTTCGCTTGAAGAAAGTTTACTTTTTGAATCAGGGCGATATGCTGTTGACCCGGAAGGTGTCAAGGCATTAAAACAGCTTGCAAAAGTTCTTGAACTCAATCCTGATATTAACGTTATGGTTGAAGGGCATACAGATGATGTTCCTGTTATACCTTCAGGTGATTTGCAAGATAACTGGGACTTAAGCGTTTTAAGAGCTACTTCAATAATTAAAATATTGCTTGAACATGGAAATATTGAACCACAAAGACTTATAGCAGCCGGAAGAGGTGAGTACATGCCAATTGATCCCGCAAAAACACCTGAAGCTAGAAGAAAAAATAGAAGAACAGAGATAATTTTAACTCCACAACTTGATGAATTATTCGAAATAATTGAATCATATTCATATTAAAACTGAAAATTATTTTTAAGATATCCATCCATACTTATCTTAAAATCAATTGTTTAACTTTAAATTTATTTAAACATGAAAAAAAATAATCTCGCTCTCGAAAATCTAGATTCTTTATTGCCTGATGATCTTACTCAGGAACAAAAAGCTAAAGCTAAAACGCTATTTTACAAAGAGTTAGCATTAAAAGCGCATAAGTTTTATGGAGGAAAAATGCAAACATTACCAAAAGCTCCTGTTTTAGGTTTTAATTGGTTTAATGCATGGTACACTCCGGGAGTTTCTAACATATCTACTAGCATTCGAGACAATAATGACACGTCATTTGAATTATCAAACAGAGGAAATCTAGTTGCTGTAGTCAGTGATTCAACAAGAGTTTTAGGTGATGGTGATTGCACACCTCCGGGAGGAATGGGTGTAATGGAAGGAAAAGCTTTTCTTATGAAATATCTTGGAGGAGTTGATGGGATTGCTGTTTGCGTTGACAGCAAAAATGAAAAAGGGGAGAATGATCCTGACAAACTAATTGAGTTTGTTAAAATGTCACAACACAGTTATGGAGCGATAAACCTTGAAGATATTTCACAACCAAACTGCTACAAAGTATTAGATGTTTTGCAAGAAGAATGCTCTATTCCTGTTTGGCACGATGATGCTCAAGGGACTGCTTGTGTAACTTTAGCAGGTCTTATTAATGCTTTAAAGTTGGTAGACAAGAAAATCGAAGATGTTAAAATTGTATATTACGGTGCAGGCGCAGCAAATGCAACCATCGCAAGAGTTATTAATGCATACGGAGCTGACCCGACTAAAACAATAATGTTTGACTCAAAAGGTGGCCTTCATAAAAATCGCGAGGATATCAAAAAAGACAAAAGATTTTATAGAAAATGGGAGCTTTGCGAAGCTACAAATCCGGATAATATTAATGACATTGAAGAAGCTATGAAAGGAGCCGATGTATTGATATCTATGGCAAAACCGGGACCTGATGTTGTCAAGCCTGAATGGATAAAATCCATGGCAAAAGACCCTATTGTATTTGTTTGTGCTAACCCTGTGCCTGAAATATATCCTTATGCCGCAAAAGAAGCAGGAGCAAAAATTGTCGCAACAGGAAGAGGAGATTTCCCAAATCAAGTAAACAACTCTGTTGGCTTCCCCGGAATATTAAAAGGAACTTTAATGGCTAGGGCTACTAAAATTACTGACAATATGGCTATTGCAGCTGCAAAATCTATTGCAAAATTTTCGGAAAAAAGAGGAATAACTCATGATGATATCATAGCTAAAATGGATGAATCTGAAGTTTTTCCGTTTGAAGCCGCTGACGTTGCAATGCAAGCTATTGAAGATGGCGTTGCCAGGAAAAAACTTACATGGCAAGAAGCTTATGACTGGGCATCAGCTGATATAAAAAATGCCAGAGAATCAACTAAAGCACTTGTAGATGGCGGATTTATAAAACAACCCCCTGATGAAATTATTAATGATGCTATAAAAAATGCTGTTGATAAAGTAAAACAATAAGAAAATAATAAATAAAAATAACTTAATAGTTTAAAAAACAAGATATTAACTTAAAATTTTAAAGTACATCTTTTCTCGCAAAGCGCACTAAATATTTGTACGAATAATTATGCAAAGTTCTGATTTTTTAGGCACTTTGCGAGAAAAGAATGGTTTTTTCAGTGTTTTGGAAAACTAAATAACTTACAGAATAATGATCTCATACATTGAAGGTGAAATTAGCGAAAAGAATCCTGCTTATGTTATAATTAATTGTAATGGCATAGGGTACATGATAAACATATCATTATATACTCACTCAAAAATTCCTGAAAGTGGTGATTTAAAATTATACACTCACCTTTCAGTAAGAGAAGATGCCTTTTCATTATATGGTTTTATTTCTGAATCAGAAAAAGAACTTTTTAAGCATTTAATATCTGTATCCGGCGTTGGTCCTAATACTGCAAGAGTAATTCTATCATCATATTCACCAAATGAGATAAATGAAGCAATATTAGCAGGACAAGCAGAGGTTTTGCAATCTGTTAAAGGAATTGGGGCAAAAACAGCACAAAGAGTTGTTGTTGACCTTAAGGATAAATTAAAGAAGGAGTCTGACCTAAAAGAGGAATTTTTTCCTGCTTTAAACAATACCATTCGTAATGAAGCGTTATCTGCTTTAGTAATGCTTGGTTTTGCTAAAAACTCAGCTGAAAAAGTACTAAACAAATTAATGAATGCTCAGGAAATGCAAAACCTTTCTGCTGAAAATCTCGTTAAAGAAGCATTAAAGAGACTATAAAATTTATTAATAACTAAAATTTTTGTTTATGCATATATGTACTCATTCACTAAATTAATTTATTGGTAGTATTAAAAATATTTTTTGAGTGCATAAATTAAAGCAAACTCATATTCTTTTTTTTACAATATTAATTATTTCTACATTTTTTTTGCAAGTATGTACTTTTGCAAATAGCAAAAATAATGCTTTCAAAAATTTTGAAGATGGTTATATATACTATGCATATTATGAAAATGCATCTAATGAAACTCCAATAAATGAAGGAGACGAAAGTGGCTCCGAACTACCCCCTCAAAATAATCCGGTTAATCCAAGCATGATGCTTGATGATCCACCAAACGTTACAACTGAAATAATTTATGATCCCGAAACTAATCAATATCTTAAAGTTCGTAAAGTCGGAGATAGAATAGTTGGTCGCCCCACCGTGATGAGCTTCGAAGATTATATGGATTATGATATGGACAAAGCCATGCGAAAGTATTGGCAAGAAAAATCTAAACCTCAAGATTTCCAAGGACGCGAAGGAATTATACCAGAACTCTATATCAGTAGCGAACTTTTTGACAGAATTTTTGGAGGTAGCACGATAGATATAAGACCCACAGGTTCTGCAGAACTTACTTTCGGCGTATTATCCAATAAACGAGAAGACCCGGCTCTTGATGAAAGAAGAAGGAGACAAACAAACTTTGATTTTCAACAAAACATTCAGGTTAGCGTTGATGCCCAAATTGGAGAAAAAATAAATATTGGTAGCAACTATAATACTGAGGCTACTTTTGATTTTGAAAATAAATTAAAATTAGAGTATAGAGGTACTGAAGATGATATACTTCAACTTGTTGAAGCCGGAGATATAACTTTGCCTATCCCGGGTTCACTTATTACCGGAAGTCAAGGATTATTTGGAATAAAGACACAATGGAAATTTGGAAATACGACCATAACAAACGTACTGTCACAGCAAAAAACCGAATCTCAAACTATAGAAGTAACGGGAGGCGCACAAGTTAGCGAATTTGAAGTCAACGTTGATGATTATGAAGAAAACCGACATTTCTTTTTAGCTCAATATTTTAGAGACCATTATGACCATGCTCTTTCAACACTACCTGTTATCAGCTCAAACATAAATATTGAAAGAATTGAAGTATGGGTAGCTGACGTTGGAGCAGCTACAGAAGAAAACAGAAATATTGTAGCATTTGCTGACTTAGGAGAACCTGACCCTTATAATGACATGCTTAACGGGCTCGGAGAAGGAGCTCCTTCTAATCAAGCTAATAATTTATATCAAATGATGAGAGATAGCCCAATTAGAAATATTTCTAATGTTAGCAGCTATTTATCACAACACGACTTTATCTCCGGAGTTGATTATGAAAACATTGAAAACGCTCGAAGACTAAAACCAAACGAATATTCTTTTAATAGTAAACTTGGTTTTATTACCTTAAACCGTACACTTAACCCAGATCAAGTACTTGCGGTAGCTTTTGAATATACACTTATAGGTCAAGATGAAACATTCAGAGTAGGTGAATTTTCTAAAGATATCTCAGCTCCTCAATCACTTATTGTAAAAATGCTTAAAAGCACATCTGTTAATACTAACATTCCAATGTGGGACTTGATGATGAAAAACGTTTATCATATTGGGGCTTTCCAAGTTAACAGACAAGATTTTAGATTAAACATTTTATATAATTGCGAAGAGCTTGGCGTTCCTGTAGGGTTTTTGAATGAAGGACCTGTAAAAGGGCAACCACTTATTAGAGTTATGGGGCTTGACAGACTTAACACCCAGCTTGACCCTCATCCGGATGGAGTATTTGATTTTATTGACAATGCCGCTACTCAAGGTGGTACAATACAGTCTTCAAACGGACGAATTTATTTTCCGGTTGTTGAGCCTTTTGGCTCTCACTTGAGAAAAAAACTTGAAGATGATGATTTGGGCGACAAATATGCATTCGACTCGTTATACACTACAACAAAATACAGAGCTCAACAATATCCTGAACAAAACAGATTTTTTATTGAAGGAACATACAAATCGGAATCCGGAAGCGAAATAAACCTCAATGCTATGAATATTCCTGAAGGCTCAGTTGTTGTTACAGCCGGAGGAAGAACATTAACAGAAGACGTAGACTACACAGTTGACTATTCTCTAGGTCGTGTACAAATTATCAATGAAGGAGTGCTAAATTCAGGTGCGCCTATTAGAATATCCCTAGAAAGTAGTGACCTTTTTGGCATGAAAACCAAAACACTCATAGGAACTCATGTTGACCATAGAATATCTGATAACTTTAATATCGGTGGAACTATTTTAAGACTTACAGAAAGACCATTAACTCAAAAAGTTAGTTTCGGAGATGAGCCATTAGCAAATACTGTTTGGGGGCTAAATACTACATACAGTACCGAATCTAGGCAAATTACCAGATTATTAGACAGAATTCCTTTTTACAGCACAAGTACGACTTCAAGAGTTACATTTGAAGGAGAATTTGCGCATTTTATTCCCGGGACTTCAAGATATATTGAAGGCAAAGGAACTGCATATATTGATGATTTTGAAGCGAGCAAATCAGCAATAAACTTAAAAGATGTTCAATCATGGCATCTTGCTTCAACACCTCAAAATCAAACTTCTCCTGATATGTTTCCTGAAGGAGCTCCTGGAGCAGAACTAGCTTTTAGATATAATGCTGCTCTTCTTGCATGGTACATTATTGACCCTCTATTTGTTAGAAATGACAATCTAACTCCAACACATATCAGAAACGATGAAGACCAACAATCTAACCATTTTGTAAGAGAAGTATTGGAAACCGAACTTTGGCCAAATAAAGAAAGTCCAACAGGCTTGCCTGCTCCTATTCCTGTGCTTAATATGGCTTATTATCCTAGTGAAAGAGCCCCTTATAACTATGATACTACCCCATCAGCATATAGTCAAGGTATTGGTGAAGATGGTTACCTTAACGCTCCTGAAACGAGGTGGGGTGGGATAATGAGAGGTCTTAGAAATACCGACTTCGAAGCTGCTAATATTGAATATATTGAATTTTGGATGATGGACCCCTTCGTATATGATGAAGATCATTCCGGAGGAGACTTATATTTTAACCTTGGAGACATTTCTGAAGATGTTTTGAGAGATGGAAGAAAAAGTTTCGAAAACGGACTTCCTATTGATGAAGAAGTGGTAAATGTTGATACAACTATTTGGGGTAGAGTACCAACCCAACAAGATATTACCAACGCATTTGATAACGACCCTCAATCAAGACAATACCAAGATGTTGGGTTGGATGGATTGAGTACGGAAGATGAAAGGGATTTCTTTTCCGACTTCCTTGACGTTATCGCTACAACTCATGGTGTTAACAGCCCCGCATATATTCAAGCTTATGATGATCCTTCTGCTGATAATTTCAAGTATTACAGAAGCTCTGTACACGATGCAAATGAAGCAACTATTCTTGAAAGATATAAACGATTTAATGCACCGGAAGGGAATAGTCCAACATCTGAACAATCCCCCGAAGATTATCCAACAGCTGCAACTAACAGACCAAATACTGAAGATATAAACAGAGACGGAACATTAAATGAATCTGAAAGATATTTTCAATACAGAGTTAGTCTAAGACCTGAAGATATGGTTGTCGGCGAAAATTATATTACAGATAAAAGAGAAGCATCCGTACGTTTGAAAAGTGGACAAACGGATGTAATTACCTGGTATCAATTTAAAATACCTCTGAGAGATCCCGACAGACAAGCTATTAACGGAATAGACAACTTTCAATCTATTCGTTTCATGCGAATGTTTTTTAAAAATTTTGAAGATCCAATTGTTTGTCGTTTTGCAACACTTGAACTTATAAGAGGTGACTGGAGGATATTTGACCGCTCACTGACTTCTCCGGGAGAATATGTGCCTATTGATGATGACCAGACAGCTTTTGATGTTTTTACTGTAAATATTGAAGAAAATGCGCATCGTAGTCCTATACCTTATGTTCTACCACCGGGAGTTGAAAGAGAAGTAGATTTAGGAACTACAGCATTAAAGCAAAGGAACGAACAATCTTTAGCAATGAGGGTTCAAAATCTTGATGATGGAGACGCTAGAGCTGTTTATAAAAGAGCTGACCTTGACATGCGTCAATATAGAAGAGTTAGGATGTTCGCTCACGCTGAAGCTGTTGGAAATGAAGATGAATTAAAAGATGATGACCTTACAGTTTTTATTCGTATGGGTTCTGACTTCTCCCAAAACTACTATGAATATGAAGCACCCATGAAAGCAACTCCTTGGGGGGCAAGCCACCCGGAAGATGTTTGGCCAAGAGAAAATGAATTTGATATTTATCTTGAAAAACTTCAAAATTTAAAAATTGAAAGAAATACTTTATCTCGCGAGTCAAACTCTAACGTCCATATTAACAGACCATTTACCAGAGAAGACGGTAATAATAGAATTACAATTATTGGAAATCCTACCTTAAGTGATGTAAAAGTTATAATGATTGGAGTAAGAAATCCTAAAAAAACTATGAATGACCCCAGAAATGACGGATTACCAAAATCTGCCGAAATATGGGTTAATGAGCTTAGATTGTATGAGTTTAATGATGAAAGCGGTTGGGCAGCTTCAGGTAGAATAAACACAAATTTGGCTGATTTGGGAAATCTTTCTCTGTCAGGAATGATGAGCACTCCAGGATATGGATCTATTGAGCAAAGAGTTAGTGAAAGACAAAAAGAACAATATACAACATACGATATATCAACTAATTTAGAACTAGGAAGATTCTTCCCTGAAGATATGGGATTAAGAATACCTATGCACTTTAACTACGGTCAATCTGTTAGTAATCCTCAATATAATCCCCTTAACCCTGATCTATTGTTTGAAGAAGACCTTGAATCTTATGAAACAAAAGCTGAAAGAGACTCAATAAGAGAATTAGCCCAAGACTTTGAACAACGAAAAAGCATTAATTTTACTAACGTATCTAAAAGAAGATTAGATAGAGAAACGCCTATACGACTCTGGAGTATTGATAATTTTGATTTAAGTTTTGCTTATACTGAAATATTTTTTAGAAGCCCTGATATTGAATATGATATACATAAACACTACAGAGGAAGTATAGGATATAATTACACTACATCCCCTGAGAATATAACTCCTTTCTCCGATATAGGATTCCTTAGTCATGATTTCCTAAGGCTAATAAGAGACTTTAATTTTTACTATAAACCTAAAATGCTTGGCTTTAGAACTAACATGGATAGGGGATATAATGAATCTTTAATGCGTAACAAAAGTGAACATTTTATTATTATTGAGCCAAATTATGTAAAAAGTTTTAATTGGGACAGATTCTATGATATGAGATGGGACCTCACGAGAAATTTAGAACTTGTTTATTCTGCGCAAAATAATGCAAGAGTTGATGAACCTCAGGGTCGTGTTGACAGGGGTGATGAAGATTATCACATAATTAGGGACTCTATAATGCAAAATATTAAAAACTTCGGAAGAACAACTTTCTTCAATCAAAAAGTTGACCTGTCTTATAATATACCCATAAACCGTCTTCCACTTCTTGACTGGGTAAATGCAAATGCTCGATATTCTGCAAATTACAATTGGGAGGCAGCTCCTCTATCAGCTCAACAGTTAGGAAACACTATTGAAAACTCTAACACTAAGAACCTAAATATTAACGGAAATTTAGTTAACCTTTATAACAAGATAGACTATCTTAGAGATATTAACCAAAAAGACAGATCAAGGGGGCAAAGGCAAACCCCTGCTAGAAGAAATGAGGAAGATGAAGAGGAGGAGGAAGATGAACCAACAAACTATTTCAAAGAAATAACGGATCGCACATTAAGAATTATGATGGGATTAAGAAATGTTGGAATAAATTACTCTGCAAGTCATGGAACTAGATTACCCGGATTTGAGCCTTCACCACAAATAATTGGTCAAAATTGGGATTCAGGGGCTCCGGGATTAGGTTTTATATTTGGCAGCCAAAAAGACATAAGAAGTGAAGCTGCAATGAGCGGGTGGCTCAAAATGGATACAGTATTAAATACTGCATACTTAACAAATAAAAATGAAAATATCACAGGTAGAGCAACTTTTGAGCCCCTGCCGGGATTAAGAGTTGATTTTTCTGCTATGCGCAATTCAACAAGTGGATATTCCGAATACTATGAGGCTGATTCGCAAGGAAATATAAGATCATATAGCCCCAGGGAAACCGGAAGTTATAGCATTTCCTTTTTATCTATAAGAACTATATTTGATGAAGTTGACGAAAGACGTCATACTTCAGAAAACTTTGAAAATTTTAAAGATAATCGCTATGTCATTGCGCAAAGACTTGCTGAGGAAAACCCGAATTGGGATGGATCATATTGCGATACTACAGAATTTCCCACAGGTTATGGCGCTAACTCTCAAGAAGTATTAATAAGTTCATTTATTGCAACTTATGGAGGTTATGACGCATCAAAAGACTCTCCTCTCAGCCCATTTATGAAAATTCCAATGCCAAACTGGCAAGTGACATACAGCGACCTTACTAAAATAGATTTTATTGCAAGGTACGTACGCTCCGCAACTATTACTCACGGCTACCGATCAAGTTTTAATATTGGAACTTTTCAAAGTAACCACGACTATTTTGAAATCAATGGAGCATCATCAACATTTGATGAATTTTCCGGGAACTTTATACCGGAATATGAAATTGGTCAAGTATCTATAACTGAACAATTTAATCCTCTTATTAATTTTGATTTAACATGGCAAAATAACCTGCTAACCAGATTTGAATATCGTACATCCAGAAATATTTCACTTAGCTTTGCCAATAATCAAATAACTGATGTTAATTCAAGAGAACTGATTATTGGCTCCGGATATAGATTTGAAAACCTGGCATTTACTGTTAGACAAGCAAGCGGAAGCCGACAAGTTGAGAGTGATTTAATACTTAGAATAGACTTAGCAATACGAAATAACAGAACGGTACTAAGAAAAATTAATGAAGACCAAAATACCCCATCGGCAGGACAACAGAACATGTCAATCAACTTCTCCGCGGATTATGAATTAAGCCCACAACTTAATCTCAGACTATTTTATGATCATAGAATATCTGAACCATTTATCTCTGAACAATTCCCCACATCTAATATTCATGCAGGAATTAGTTTAAGGTTTATGCTTATATAAAATGCAAAAGGAGCTGACTTTAAAAAGACAACTCCTTAGCAAAAAAATCAACTATTGTTTATTATTCTTTAGATATATATTCTTCTTTCCATTTGAGATACTCATCTTCACAATCCATCATCACATTATAATAAGAACGTGCCCAATAGTTCCTTAACCCGAATCCTCCACTTTCTCCGGACATCTTTTTCGATAATAGCACCTTCTTAGTATCAATATCAAAAAAGGTCACATACATCGTTCCAATATCTTCTGTTTTATTAAAAGTTTCAATAATAAAAACCAACCCTAATCCGCTCTTTTCAGTTTCATATTCACTTATTATTGACTGTATCGTCTCCTTAGAAATTTCATGTGTTTCAAAAGACTCAATAACTAATTCATCCGGATCAACATCAGAATTTCTTTTTGTAACAACACTCAAATCATACTCAACATTTTCTTTTCTAAAAAACTTTTTAATGTCATACTTGTTTGATTCATTAGGCACAAGACTATTCCATGAGCGAAAGAACCTTCTTACAACCTCATCCGGATCTCTAAATCCTTCAGGTCCAACCATTTTGGCATTAGAAAAGTCAAGACCAAACCATACTACTTCATTAGACTCAAAAACATCTTCTACAGATTGTGATTTTGAAATATTTGGCACTAATAACAATGCTATTAATAAAATAACTACTTTTTTAAAATACTTCATTTTTTTTAGTTTAGTTTAACAATAATAATTTTAAATAATATAACACAAAATTATATTTTTTTTACTGAACTTCAAAATAATATATCCTACTTAAAAATATAAATTAAAAGATTTTCAATGTTTTTTTTCAAAATAATTTTGTTGGACATTTTGCTTGTCAAGTAATACATTTGGACAAATGTAATCAATAACGTCCCTAATTTTTATATTTTTTGAATTACAAATCGTCCATAAGAAAACCTTCATTAGCCCTTATATATATCACTAATGAAAACCATGCTCATCTTTAAGGGAATTTTTTGTAACAAATTATATATATTTAATTAAGCAGGGTTAAAATATGCTTTTATTAAACTAAATTTCAATAAAATATGGTCATTAATATTAAATATATTATTTTTGTTTGCAACTTTAACAATCATTTTATTAAAATTAAAGCATATTATATTTATTAAATCTTATTATTCTAAAGAACATACATTATAAACAAAAATTATAACTGCTATGAAAACAATGAAAGTTATTACATTACTTTTTTTTATTTAATATCAGGAGTTTCTGTAAATGTTTTTTCTCAGGATGTAATTATTAAGCGTGACGGCACTGAGATTGAATCTAAGGTAATTGAAATCACATCTGAAACTATTAGATATAAAAACTTTGATTTTATTGACGGTCCTACCAGAAATATATACATATCAGAAGTTTTTATGATAATTTACGAAAATGGTCAGAGAGAAATTTTCGATGAAGTTGTAGAAGAGGAAATTATTGAAGAAAAGGAACCTAAAGTTGAAGAAGAGGAAGAAAAAATTATAGAAGAGAAAGAAATTATTGAAGAGGAAGAAGAAAAAGAAGAAGTTGTTGAGGATTACAGCTATGATGATGCAGTTACAGTTTCTCCTTCTCCTGCAACATATGCAGCAAACTATTTTATGCTAGCTACAGGATTTGGCACAAGTTATGGTGGCGGGGTTGGTTTAAGGATGCAGTTTAGAGTTGGTGGCAATGTAGGATTTGGCTTTCATATGGGTGGCGGATATAATGTTGTTGAAGACTCATTTGGAGCTTCTGCAGGATTAAAATTCTTTCCTTTCAGAGGGTTTTATTTGATTAATACTCAATTTGGGATAGTTGGAAGAGAAAGAGCTTTCGGCTCAATAGAAGAAACTATTCTTCTTGGTCCTTCTGCTATGATTGGAGGAGACTGGAACTGGGGAAGAAGTGTAGGTTTTGGATTTAATGCTGCTGTTGGAGCCACATACATTTTAAATACTGAACAAACACAAAATATCAGGCCGGCTTTCGATATTGGGTTTGTTATAAGATTTTAAACCATCCTTAAAAAATAAAGTTTTGCTATTTAATTAAACACTAGCTTTTATTAAAGCAAGTGTTATAATTTATTTTATTAAATACTTTATTATTTTTGTAGTTAACTTTATAACTATTAACATTTATTTTATCAATGTCTTTAACCGTTTATAAATCATCTGCAGGAAGTGGAAAAACTTATACCTTAGTAAAAGAATATTTGAAGCTTGTATTGCCAAAACCTGTCCTTGCTGGCAATATTCTTGCCATTACATTTACAAATGCTGCCTCTAACGAAATGAAAGAACGGATTATTAAAGCATTAGCTGAAATAAAAGAATTAAAAAAGAATAATAACAACAATAGCAAATTAAAAAAAACAAAACAGTTTATTAAAGAAATATCCGAAGAAGTTAATATTGATGAAAAAAAATTGATAGAAAACTCCGAAAAAGCGCTTTTTCACATCCTTCATAATTATAACGACTTTAATATAAGCACTATAGACAGCTTTACCAATAAAATCCTGCGATCTTTCGCCTTCGACCTGAAAATTCCCGTAAATTTTGATGTGGAGTTTGATACCAACCAAACAATAGAACAAGCCGCCGAAATTTTAATAAGCTACGCCGGGACAAAAAACAGTAACGATCTTACTGACTTGCTAATCAGGTTTATCGAATCACGAACCGATGAAGAACGTAGCTTTACAATTGAACGCGAAATTGTAAATATGGCAAAAAAAATGCTTAACGAAGAAAGTATTAGCTTCGTTAATAAACTCAAAGAAAAAAATATTGGCGACTTTGTTATTGCTCAAAAAAATATTAAAAAAGAAGTTGACAACTTCAAGGGAACTATCAAAAGTATCGGTGAAGAAGCCATAAAAAAAATTAAAATCGCCGGAATAGAAGTAAAATCTTTATACCAAAGCAATAAGGGTATATATTCATTCTTTAATAAACTTACCAAAGATGAGATTGAGGATAGTGTAAAGATAACTAAAGAAATTGATGAAAACGGCAAAAATGTTAAATACAATGCAACTCCAAACAAATATGTTAACCAGTTTTTATATGAGGAAAAACTGTATGGAGGTAGTGCCTCTCAGGAACAAAAAGAAGCTATAGACAAAATCTTCCCTGACCTTAAAGAATTAGCTGAAAAAGCTATTAAACTTTTTGAAGAAAGTTTGGACAAATATATTTTACTTAAAAATATTAATAATAATATCTTTCCTCTTGCTCTTATAAATGAAATGGGAAAAATAATGGATAATATCCGAAAGGAAGAAAGCATACTTTTCATATCGGATTTTAATCTTAAAATTTCCGATTTTATTGCTAAAGAACCAATACCATATATCTACGAACGGGTTGGTGAAAAGTATCAAAACTTTATGATTGATGAATTTCAAGATACCTCTGTACTTCAATGGCAAAACTTGCTCCCGCTTTTAGAAAACAGTCTTGCTAATGGCAATTTTTCACTACTTGTAGGAGATGCAAAACAGTCTATTTACAGATGGCGAGGAGGGGATGCAAGGCAATTTGTCGAATTACCAAAGCTTACTGACAAGATTTATTCAGCAAACAAACAACAAATTGAAAATATCTTAAAAGCTAACTACAAACAATTCCCGGAAAGTGATGAAGACAAAACAACCAACTACAGGTCGAGTGAAAATATCGTAAATTTTAATAACAGCTTTTTTGATTTTGTAAAAATGAATATGCCTGACCTTATCAAAAATGTTTACAAAGGACATGAACAAAAAGTTTTTAATAAAGATGGAAAAGGGAAAGTTGATATTTCATTTATAGAGTATACAAAAGGGGAAAAAGAAACGTATTACAATAATACTGTTGAAAAAGTTTATGAAATAATTGCCAAACTTGAAAAAGGGAAATATAATTACAAAGATATTGCAATTTTATGTAGAAAAAGAGAAGAAGCAGCTGCCGTTGCACAACACCTTGCAGGAAAAGGACTGCAGGTTGTTTCTGCTGACTCCCTCCTACTTAGTAGTTCTAAGGAAATTAATTTCTTAATTTCTTTCTTGAAAGTAATCAATA
>SL_3KL_010_SEDDRAFT_10000620_pt1 | contig 29844 bp, 23 predicted proteins | sample SodLakKL_010_SED_2_FD_10381 | JGI IMG/M metagenome (IMG submission 10381)
GTACCGGTGGGAGCAAGTACCGTTGCCTGCGAGTTACGATAACCAAACTTCTGACCCAGCTCATATGCCTCTTTCCAGACGTGTACCGCTTCATCTTTCAGTTCGTTCGGTAACTCGTCGTTTTCAATCTTTTGGGCATGCAGTCCATGTTTGTTAATGACGCGAAGCATGGGCTCGCGGTTCTTTGCATAGCCGTTAAACGGACCGGTAGTTTCTGCAATGATCGCGGATTGTTTGTATGCCTGACCTGCCATAATAGAGGTGACTGCCGCAGCATATGACCGTCCTTCATCGCTATCGTACGGAAGACCGCGTGCCATTAATAATGCACCAAGATTTGCATATCCCAATCCGAGCGGACGGTATTCATGAGAGTTCTTCTCGATCTTATCGGTGGGATAACTTGCATTTCCGACGATGATCTCCATCGCGGTAATCACAACGCTCACTGCTTTTTTAAACCGTTCGATATCGAACTCACCATCCTGCCGGCGAAACTTCATGAGGTTTAGTGAGCCGAGGTTGCATGACGAATTGTCAAGGAACATATACTCGCTGCATGGGTTCGATGCATTGATGGGGGCGGTGTTCCGACACGTGTGCCAGTTATTAATAGTAGTATGGAACTGCATTCCGGGATCGCCGCAGATCCATGCAGACTCCGAGATCTCGTTCATAAGATCGCGTGCACGATAGGTATCAACAGGATTATTGCCGCGAACCGATTTTGTTGTCCACTCTTTATCTTCAAGAACTGCACGCATAAAGTCATCGGTTACACGCACTGAATGGTTTGCATTTTGATATGCAATCGAATCATATGCACCACCCGGTACGTTGAATCCCGGATCGTAGCCCGCTTCGATCAATGCCCAGGCTTTTTTTTCTTCATCTGCTTTGCAGTTGATGAAGTCGCGGATATCGGGGTGATCGGTGTTCAATATAACCATCTTAGCGGCACGCCGTGTTTTTCCTCCGGACTTAATAACACCGGCAAACGCATCGTATCCTTTCATAAATGAGACGGGGCCGGAAGCAGTACCGCCGCCTGAGAGCTGTTCTTTCGATGAACGAAGTGTCGATAGGTTAGAACCTGTACCCGACCCCCACTTAAACAATCTTCCCTCGGTGCGGGCCAGTTCGAGGATCGATTCCATTGTATCTTCGACAGCGTTAATAAAACACGCGGAACATTGGGGCTTTTCTTCTACACCACAGTTAAACCATACAGGGCTGTTAAATGAGAAATGTTGATGAACGAGCAAGTAACTAAGCTCGTGATAAAACGTCTCGGCATCCTCTTCATTGGTGAAATAATCGCCCTGCCTGCCCCATTCGGTAATGGTGCGGGCAACACGATCGACGAGCTGACGCACGCTGGTCTCGCGGTCGGGTGAACCGAGCTGTCCGTGGAAATATTTTGAAACAACCACGTTTGTTGCGGTCATCGACCAGGATTTGGGAACTTCGACATCCTTCTGCTCGAAAATAACTTCACCATGCTCGTTAGTAATTGATGCGGTCCGGTAATCCCATTCTATTTCGTCAAACGGGTGTTTCCCCTTTTTGGTGAAATAGCGTTCAAAGGTCAAGCCCTTGTGTGATGCGAGGGTTCCTTTTTGGGCGTCCTGGGTTGTTGTTTGTTCTGCGTTTTCCGTAACGCTATTGCTGGTATTAGTCGTATGCCCCATAAAATTGCATCCTCCGCTTATATATTTTTACTGTGGGATTTGGAATATTGATAAGATTTAAATTTTTTGATTTCTGGACCATAATGGGCAATTTTTCTTATATGTTTCACCTAAATTGAGGTTCGTAATAGGACTTTGATTATATATAATTTTTTAATTGGAGTCAATACTTTTTCAAAAAAGTTTTCCACATTTTATTAACTCGTATATGGGTATAGATGTTTGCTTATAAAAAAAATAAACAAACCCCTATAACTTATTTATACAATTATAGTTACAGGGAATTAATAAATTTTTATAAATTAACAGATATTTTGGAATTATCTATAGGAACAAAAAAATTTTATGTAAAGAATTTGTAGAATTCATAAATTTTCTGGAACAATTTCAATCACTATTGCGTCACTATTAATGTTATCCGGTGATAAATTTTTTTGCATTTTTTTGTGGAAAATCCCCGTTATCACTTGATTTATAATAAATCTCGTATTAAATTAAACAGGTTATAATATCTGTTTAAGAAAAAACTTTAAGTACTGACCAAGGAGAGAATTTATGCAATGGAGGGCTGTCCTTTCCCTTCTTCTGTGTCTGTTAATAATCATACCAGTAATATCTCAAACCGATAGGCGACAGATTGAGGAAGAGCAGGATTACGCATTTGCGGTGGGTTTATTCAGGGATCGAATGTATCAAATGGCGCACGAGGAATTCCATAGTTTTGTCCGGAAATACCCCAACAGTGCAAAAGTAATGAATGCGCGGTTTCTTTCGGTTGAATCGTTGTTCTTTCTTGAGAAATATGATCAAGCCGAGCGGCAATATGAACAATTTATACGCGACTATCCAAACAGTCCGTATCTTGCAGACGCTTATTTTAGATTAGGTGAAATTGCATATCGCAACGATAGTTATCGAAAAGCGATAAGTGCATTCCGTGAGGTTCTTGAAAAAGAACCATCGGATGACCTTGCCGGTGAAGCTGCGTACTGGATCGGTGAATCCTATATGCAAAGTGAGGATTATAATAATGCGATACGCTTTTACTCAATGGCATATGAACATTTCCCCGAGAGCCGTTTACGTGATTACGCACTGTATTCTATGGGCTGGGTAAATGAACGGCGGAACAGACATTCACTTGCAATTGAATCATATCAACGGTTGCTCGATGAATTCCCCGATAGCCCGTTATATTCAGCGGCTTTTATTCGTATTGGAGAGAACCATTTCAATAACAGAAATTATGACCAGGCTATTACCTGGCTGGAAAATTCACTCGATAAGATAACCGATAATGAGAAGAAGGCCGAAGCGATATATCTTATCGGTGAGTCGCATTATGAACTTAATCAGTACGAAGAAGCCCGTACAAATTACGAAACTTTTCTTGATAACCACACAGGTCACTGGCTTGCCCGAGAGGTTCGGTATGCACTCGGATGGACCTATATAGAATTGGAAGACTACTCCGGTGCTGCCTCCGCATTTGAACCGCTTATTCGTGGAGACGATGATATTGCAAAAGCCGCTTCATTGCGATACGGAATGTCATTGAAGTATGCAAACGAGCGCGAACGTGCCGCTGAAATATTACAGCAAACCGCGACACGGTTTCCCGAAACACGCTATGCGGCAGAGGCAATGTACGAACTCGGTATGCTTTACTACGAAGATGAACAGTATCGGGATGCAAAAGAAATGTTTGAAACCGTTTCAACAAGATACGGAACAAGTAATGTAGCACAACAGGCAACCCGCATGTTAGGTGAAAGCCATATTGCACTCGGTGATTATGAATCCGCACGAACTGCCTTTGCCTCGGTCGCTGTTAAGACGGATATACCGGGTGCATTGAGGAGTCAGGCAATGTATCAGGAAGCATGGACCTTGTACCGGATGAATCAATACCGGCAGGCTGTTGATAAATTTGATGAGTTCCTGAATATATTTTCGGATCACGAGAAAGCGGTTGATGCAAACTTCTGGGCCGGTGAAGCCCATTATCAGCTCGAAAACTACCGTGATGCCGCAACAAAATACCAGCGTGTTGTTAATGCCGGAACGGGACATCCGCGTCATCGTGAAGGCCTTTACGGTCTCGGTTGGGCAAATCTGCGGGCACAGCGTTTTGAAGAAGCAGCCAGAGCATTCAATGATTTTGTACAGCGATATCCCCGTTCCGAATATATCGTTGATGCACGCCTGCGGCTTGCCGATAGTTATATGGCACTGGGCAGATACGTTGAAGCAATGAATTCATACCGGAACGTTGTACAAAACCATCCGGATACCGATGAAATAGATTACGCTCAGTTCCAGCTTGCGCAGTCTTTATTCCGTGCAGGGAATCGCCAGGAGGCACGGAATGAATTCCGGCGTCTTGTGGAAACCAAACCGGATTCCGAGCTGGCACCGGAAGCACAATATGCGGTGGGATGGACCTTCTTCCAGACACAGGATTATGACCGAGCAATAGAAGAATTCAGAAGGACGATAGATCTGTTTCCCGGTAAGGTAATTGTACCCCGGGCTCACTACAGTATAGGAGATGCTTATTATAATAAAGGGCAGTACGATGAAGCGGTGCGGGCGTACCGTCAGGTTCTTGAGCGTCACCCGCGCAGTCAATATGTACCGGATGCTATAACCGGTATTCAATACGCATACACGATGCAAAATAATTTGCAGGGAGCTGTTACGGTGATCGATGATTTCCTCCGGCAAAATCCGGATAGTGAGATGGCAGACAGATTACAGTTCAAAAAAGGCGACCTGCATTTCAGTCAACAAAACTTCCGGGAAGCTATAACCGAGTGGCGGAATTTTATTAACCGGTATTCGGGAAGCGGTCTTGTTCCCGATGCATACTACTGGATAGGCCGGGCGAACCTCATGCTTGCAAACAATAACGAAGCCTTGCAGGCATTCAATACGGTGGTTAATCAACACAGTAACAGTTCGGTAGCCCCGAAAGCGTTGTTCGAGATCGGTACTGTGCATATGAACAGAGAGGCATATAATGAAGCCATCTCTGTCTATGAGCGATTGCAACAAAATTACGGAAATTCTGACGAAGCAATAGAGGGTGCCTATAAGAAAGGTGTTGCACTGAAACGATTAGGAAGAAGTGATGAGGCCCGGGAGCAGTTTGAGATGGTTCAGAATAATTATACCGACACACGTTTTGCTTCGCTGAGCAAAGTGGGAGTTGCCCGCATTCTCGTGGAACAAAATGCAGTAACCGACGCCATACAACTTCTTCGAACTGTTGTGAGTGAGCGGTCGGATGATGTTGGTGCAGAGGCACAATATCTTATCGGTTCGATTGAATTACAACGCGGTAATTATGATGATGCAATCACACAGTTACTCCGTGTACGGTATGTATTCCCGAATGCAACCGAATGGGTTGCCCGGTCATATCTTGGATTGGGTGAGGCGTATGAGGCGACCAATCAATCTTCGCGTGCCCGTGAAGCATATGAGAGATTAATAGAACAACATGGTGAAACAGAATTTGCCCGTGAGGCGGAAACGAAATTGCGGAGGCTTGGACGTTCATGAGAAAGTCATTTGTAATCGGTATTTTTATTGTCTTTTTAGGAAGTAGTTTAGTACATACCCAGGAACAGGAGCGACCGACACCGCCGCCGCGCGAAACTGATATCCCGGATCGCATTGAACGTGAGGAACCCGACCGCGAACGTTTACCTGAGTTTGAGTTGCCTGAGTACGTTATTACCGGTCGTGCCACCTTCCGGTTGCCGTATGTGCATAAACCAAAGATAACCGAACAAAATATCTACGTTGCCGAGATAACGGAAAGAATGACCGGAGTTGATCGGGAATTGGAAACATCCCCCATCGATATTCCCACAAAAACATTCGGTGAATTCAGGCAACTTCCGTCTGTACAACACGGACAGGTGCGGCTTGGGTACGGCAGGTTTAATACACCGGTGATTTCCGGCTGGGCTAATTTCCGGAGCGGTGACTGGGATGTATCCGGGCGGTTATCGTATTTAAATACCGAAGGGTACGAGGACTTTGCCGAAGGATATGATCTCGACGGACGGTTTCAATTCGGTTACCGGTTATCGCAAGATCTACCGGCACTGCTTCGCGGAGGAAGATCATCTTTAACCATTGGGTTTGAAGGTTTGAAGTACGGGTTATTCAGCCAAACCTCAGTTGATGATGATGATATTGGTTTACCCATAATCATCGAGGATCCGCATACGATGGATAGAACATGGAGAAGTAGCTACTCCGAAATTGGTTTTGAATCGGGTGCCGGTGCTCCGTTCGACTATGATCTATTATTCGGTTGGAGAGGGTCGACACTTGATAATGATGCCGGTCCCGTAACCCGTTTAAACGATGATGAATTGTATGTCAGATTAAGTACGCTGGGGTATATTGAAGCGGTTCGTTTCCGAACGGGTTTTGAGTATATTGTTAACAATCTTGATATTGAAGTCGACGATGAAATCAATGATCCGCAGTATCTGCGAGGTTCGGTTACCGCCTTATTTCCGATAGCGGATGATTTTATGTCATTCGAGGTTGGCGGAAGCATTTACTCAACCCGGGGAACCCACGCAGATCGTGAAACTTCTTTGAAACCGTTTGCCGAAGTTCGAGTTATGCCGCAGCGATCCTTTACAATATATGCTCGTTATGCACCTGAAGTAAACCACCGGTCACTTCATTCATTACAGCATTACTATCCATATCTCGGCTGGTGGGCTATTCCGCCGGGTGTCGTAGCTATTATGCCGTCTGATGAAAAAATTAACGTTGCTGCAGGTGTTGAATTCAATCCTCACCGGAAGCTAAACGTAAATGCCTATACTCAGTACCGGGAAATAGATGGCTATCCGGGTTTATACGGAGTTGATTCTTACGGAACGGTACAGTTGACACATCTCGGTACTTCAAAGATTTTTTCTGTCAACTCCGATGTACGCTATGTATTAAGCGATCGTGATATATTGACAAGTAAAATTTCTCTACGGTATACGAAAAATGATTACTTCGATTCGTCGATACCCCAGATTGCACCAGTGGCAATAGCAGGAGTGTATACGCGTGAATTCCCGTTTGGATTGCGGGCATCCGCCGGTATAGAATTCCTGTCACCAAGACGCGCCTCATATCGGGTCGGCGGTGACGATGGACTGGATCATTTAATTAATCTTAATCTTGACGTTCATTATCAATTTCATAATATTATGGGTGTATATATGAAGTTCGATAATCTGTTGAATCAATCGTATGAACGGTATTTTACCTATCCGGCACGGCCGTTTTACATTGAAGGGGGAATCCAAATATCTTTTTAAACTTTCTCTAACAGGAGGATATATTTATGCCCGATCTCAATTTAAAAGATGAAGAGGAATTCTCCGATGAGCGTGGGGGGAAAAATCCGGAGAAGCCGCGTAAATCTAAATTTCATAGAAGCGGAGGGGGCGATAACTCAAACAAAATATTACTTGTAGCGATACTGGTGCTCATAGCACTCGGAGTTGTCATGTTAAACCAGTTCGGTGTGATTAATCTTTGGGGAACGACCGAATCACGGGTCACGGTAGATCTACCGCCGTTAGACGAAGAAGTAGCAGATCCCATTCCGGAACCACGTGAGCCCGAGTTAACGCCTGCACCGGATGAACCTGAAGAACCTGAAGAACCAGAGGTAACTCCGGAACCTGAACCCCGCCAACCAGTTCGTGAAGAGCCGAGAGAAGTGCGACCTGCCGGAACCGGCCAGTATACGGTCCAGGTCTCGGCGTGGCGTGACCGGCAAAAAGCAGAAACGCAGGTTCAACGGATTCGTAATGCAGGTAAGGATGCATTTTTAAACGAGACAACAATAAACGGGACTACCTGGTATCAGGTACGAATCGGCCGGTACCAGACACGTCAGCAGGCTGAAGAAGAGGCGAGCAGATTCCAGCTGCTTCTTGAAACCGGTTGGTGGGTAACTCGTATTAATAACTGATTTTACTAATTAAAGCAGGGATTTTTTTAGAAGGAGCTATTATGGATTATCTTTCGATTGTTGCACGCGGCGGTTGGTTGATGCTGCCGATTTTTATTTGCTCATTGATTGCAGTTTTTATCATCGTCGAACGATTTCTTGTTTTACGACGAGCCCGTATGGATGTCGGCCAGTTTATGCTCAAAATTAAAAGCATACTGCATCGGGGTGATGTCGAAGGTGTGAGGAACTTCTGTTCACAAAAAGAATCGCCGCTTGCTCATATATTGAAAAAAGGAATTTCAAAATATGACCAGGGATGGGATAAGGTGCGTGAAGCTATAGAAAACCAGGGAAAGAAAGAAATTTTTAATCTTGAGAGACGATTAAATGTGCTCGGTACCATTGCGGGTATCGCACCACTCATCGGTTTCCTGGGTACCGTTACCGGTATGATTCTGGCATTTATGAATATTGAAAGTCTTGGCGGGAATGTTAATCCCTCCGATCTTGCAGGCGGTATATGGCAGGCGTTGCTGACGACGGCATTCGGACTTTCGGTAGGTATAATTTCATATGGTTTTTATAACTACTTTGTTACCCGTGTCGGCCGGTTTGTCCATGAACTGGAAATGACATCAACCGAGTTTCTCGAAATACTGAAAGTCGGTCCAAAAGGTCAGGCAGGACAAACACAAAGAGCATCACAACAACGCCGTGCTGCTAAACCGGTCTATGAAGAAGATTATTTTAAAGAGAAAGAGGGATCGTAATGAAGTTTAAGACCGACAACAAATTACTTTCTATGTTCAGCTATGCATCGCTGACCGATATCGTTTTTTTGCTGCTTATATTTTTCCTGTTATCGTCGTCGTTTGTGATACAACCGGGAATTAAAGTACAGTTACCTCATGCCGAGACCGGTGAACCACAAACCGAACGCCAGGTAACGATCACCGTCACTGAAGGCGGAGAAATATTTTATAATAATGAGCAGATCGCACTGGCCGACCTTGGGGCACGGTTGCTTCCGGTCATAGAGCGTGATCCTGAAAATGTTGTTATCATTCAGGCAGATCGCACGGTAAGTCTCCAAAACACCATCGAAGTAATCGATATTGCCAAAGCGGTCGGTGCAACACGATTTAACATTGCAACCGAACCACTGAGACGATAGGAGGAATTCTGTGGAGAATGAAAAATTAAAAGGTTGGATTGGAACAATTGTCATTCACGGTATATTGATAATTCTGTTTGCCATCATGCGGGTATCGCTTGATCCCGAACTGCCGGAATTTGTCGAAGTAGCGTGGGGTGCAGCAGTACAGCAAGAGCCTGCACAACCAACAGAACCGCCACAGGTTACCCGGGCTGAGCGCGAGCCGGTTGTTGCCGAACGTGAGGAAGTTGTTGCAACCGAACGGCCGGTTGAGCTTCCCGAGCGCAGGGAGTTACACCAGGATGATGATATCATTCGTTTACCAGAACGCGATCGCGTAGATATCGCTCAGCAAATGACGCAGGAACGACAGCAGCCGCAGGATGAAGTACGTGACCGACGTGAACGGGATGCAGGTGCGATACTCGGTGAACGTGAGCGGTTCCAATTGCCGGTTCCCGATGACGCGGCAGGAGAATCGCCCGTTGCTACGGGATCATCACCCGAACAACGTGAAACCGATCAGGATATTTCGTATGCACTTGAATGGGAAGGGGATGTTACCCGCCGGAAGGTGAGCGGTACACTTCCTGAATATCCTCCCGGGGTGAATGTCGAAGCAGTAATCCGGTTGCGGGCAACGGTATTTCCCGATGGTACGGTCAAGTCAGTTCAACCGGTTCAACGCGGTAATCCCCGTCTCGAAGAGGTTGCGCAGTCTGCTGTTCGCTACTGGCGTTTCGAACCATTAAGTAGAGGGCAACCGCAGGTAGAACAGGATTGCTATATTACTTTCCATTTCACATTGCAATGATTGTCGTGGAGGCCGGAATATCCTTTTCGGCCTACACCTCATCCAAACATTCTTTCTTCTACCAGGTGGCAAAGTATGTGTGCTGCGGTAATATGACCTTCCTGAATGCGTTGGGTATCGTTTGATGGGATGATTATTGAGTGATTGCAGAGTGAAAGCAAATCCCCACCGTTTCCTCCGAGCATACCGATTGTTATTAATTTCCTCTCATTTGCACACTGAACGGCGTTTATGATGTTGGCCGATTTTCCGCTTGTGCTTATGGCAATAAGTATATCGTTTTCCTTCCCGAGTGCCTCGATAGCCCGTGAAAATATATTCTCATATCCAAAATCATTCGAGCCGGCTGTGAGATACGATGTGTCGGTTGTCAGGGCTATTGCGGGAAGTGCCGGACGTGTCTTTTTCGGACTTAACCGGATAACAAACTCGGTAGCAATATGTTGGGCATCCGCTGCACTGCCGCCGTTTCCGCACAGGAGTATTTTATTCCCCTGTTGAAAACATGAAGTTATTATTTCGGCAGATTTAATGAGATCATTCGTGCAGGTCTCTATCATCTTCTGTTTTACTTCAGCACTTGACGATAGATTTGAGATAATTATGTCGCGATCGGAAGAAGGCATAGGGTCTATATAAATAATGTTATAAAATATACCGTTAAGCCTGCATATACACCGGCTGCTATGTCGTCGAGCATAATTCCCCATCCACCCGATAGCGACTCAAGCTGCCGTGCAGGCGGTGGCTTTATGATATCAAATATTCTGAATAAAAGAAAACCCGCTCCAAGGTGAAACCACGTTATCGGAAGAAACAGCATAGTAACCCACATCCCGACAGCTTCATCAATCACAACGACTTGTGGATCATCACCATAGACGGTCTCAAATTTTCTTGATACCCACACTCCGATCAAGAGACCGACAACAACCATAACAAATAGAACTACTGTCGTAATATCCGGAAAAATGATCAGCGGGATAAGGGCTACCAGTGAACCTGCAGTCCCCGGTGCCACCGGTGAGTAACCGGAGTAAAAAACCGTGGCAATGCATTTTGTTAAAAATGAAAGCTCGTTCTGTGATTTAACTTTCCCTTGTTGTGTTTTGGCTTCCTGCATAAAGATCGGCAATCATTTTACGATTATCAATGAGATAGATGACACCGGTCCATACCGTAAGGAACGTAACCGCAAGCATGAGAATATAGACAAGAATCGGGTTAAGCATTACGTCGATGGTTCCCGGCAATACACTGTATATTGCTGGTGAGTTTTGTATTACGTAAACTACCAGGAGATAATACAATACAATCATCTGCACGGTAGTTTTAATTTTGGCACCTTTTGAAGGATAAAAAGCTTTTCCTTTAAATTCAGAAAAGCCTCGCAGAAGAGTGATCACAATATCACGAATCACGATAAGTATTACCATCCAGAGTTGTGCAAGACCGATGACCACAAAACCGATAAATGCAGCCGACGTTAATATCTTATCGGCGAGCGGATCCAGGAAGCGACCCAGTTCACTGTGATATCCGTACTTCCGTGCCACGACTCCATCATACCAATCGGTGAGTGCAGCAACTAAAAATACAGCGAGTGCGATCTGTTTAAAGGTTGCTGAATCTTGAAAGAGGAGATAAAGAAAAACCGGTGTTAATATAATTCGTAGTGAAGTTAATTGATTCGGTATTGTCATAATCAGCTGTATTTGTATGGATGCGGACAGTGACTGATAATAAAAAATAAATCAAGGTTAAAGTACAAGGAAAAAACAAGATGTGCAAGCATTGATGTCCGTTATACGGTATCTGTTTTAAAGAAACGATCACACGAGTAACGTCCGGCGCCCCGGAATAGTATGTATAATGCTATTAATAAAAACAGTGATGCGAGTTCATATCGCATATCCGTAATTAAATGCCGGTACACTGCGACACTCATATTTATAGTTATCAGTGCTGCAACATATCTGGTATATAATCCGGCTGCGAACATCAGCCCGCCCACAAATTCGACTACTGCGACCACCCCTGCAAAAAATAATGGTAACGGAAAACCAAGGGAAGCTACAGTGTCGGGAAAGCCCCATTCTTCTGCGCGGAAGAGGTGATTCCACAAAGCAATCATTTTTCCTTTTCCATGGAGGAAAGCAAGAAATAGGCCACTACCGACACGAAGGAAGAGTAGGCCGAGTTGCTCAAAAGCTGAAAAACGGGATAGTAATGCCATAAATTCCGCTTATGCGGCTTTCTTTACCTTACCTGATTTGAGGCAAGTGGTACAAACTTTAATACGTTTCACACTGCCATTTATGATCGCGCGTACACGCTGCAGGTTTGGCATCCACCGCCGCCGGGTTTTGTTATTGGCGTGGCTGATATTGTTGCCGCTTACCGGTTTTTTTCCACATATTTCGCAAACTTGTGCCATAAAATTACCTTTACACCAATTATTGTATACTTACAAGTATTTGAATTCAGAAACTTTAAATTTACGAATAATTATGAAATTTAGCAATACTTAGGTTGCCGGGTATTTACTATACCCTATTCCGCGGAAAATATTCAAAAATGTTAATTTGTGAAGCCATTGATGAATATCTTGCCGTTCGTAAGAAAAAATCTCACCGTTTTTGGTGGCTGAGCCGTTATTCGGGAAGTACGTAAGCGGTAAAGGCGATCTTTAAACAACCTATAAATTTCAAATAAAAGAAAAAATCAATTGAAATATTCAGCAAGAAATTGTATATTTGTTCCAGTTAAAAATTCACCGTAATCATAAACCCTTTAATCCAATCCGGTGAGATGGAAAGGGATAATATGAAAGCTATAACACCAACCGATTTTCATCCCCGGGAAGTACTTCCCCAAAATTACAATTTTTTCAGTACATCATATTATTTAAGAGGCAATCACTATGACCGTTAAATCCGTTGTAATGGATGAGAAGGGAATTGATCGTTCGATTGTGCGGCTTTCGCACGAAATAATTGAACGAAACAAGGGGATCGTGAATCTTGTAATCATCGGTGTGAAAACACGGGGTGAATATCTTGCGCGTCGAATTGCTACACAAATTAAAAATCTCGAGGAAGCCAATATTCCCTGCGGTTTTATCGACATTACCCTTTATCGCGATGATTTGCAAACCCGAAGTCTGGAACATCCTGAATTAAAAGGAACCGAGATACAGTTTGACATTACCGACAAACATGTAATACTCGTCGACGATGTGCTCTATACCGGACGAACAACCCGTGCAGCGCTTGACGAACTTGTCGATCTCGGACGTCCCGCATCAATTCAACTTGCTGTATTAATCGATAGAGGTCACCGGGAATTACCTATACGTGCGGACTATGTGGGAAAGAATGTCCCGACGTCGGTGGGAGAACAGATAAAGGTACTCCTGAAAGAAATTGATGGAAAGGATGAAGTATTGCTTGTAGATGTCGGGTAAAAAATTGATAGATCATTATTGGACTTTTTATTTACAATTATGGAGGTAATCATGAAAAGGTTTAGTTTTTTACTGTCTTTGATTCTACTCTTTTCGTTCTCGGTAGCTGCCCAGGATTATTACCCGAGCGGTGATGAGTGGGAGGTTGACGGTGAGCAATGGGATCACTGGCCGACTGAAATGATTTCTTTTGAGACTGATGAAGGAACATGGATAAACCTCGATGTCAGTCCGGACGGACGATGGATAGTTTTCGATTTGCTCGGAAATATCTATCGTATTCCGTTTGAAGGTGGAGAAGCGGAATTACTTGCCGGAGGTGTTGCATTTGGACATCAACCGCGATACAGTCCGGATGGTGACTTGATTGCATTCACAAGCGACCGGAGCGGTGTTGATAATATCTGGGTTATGAATGCCGACGGCAGCGATCCACGGCAAATCACATTTGACGATGATCCGTATCCAACCTCGCCCTACTGGACGCCTGACGGTCAGTATATTGTGATGAAAAAACATATTCGGTACGTTCGCTCGCTCGGCGGCGGTGAGATATGGCTGCATCATATAGATGGAGGACAGGGAGTCCGGCTTGTGGACCGGATTGCCTGGCAATCCGATCAGAACGAACCTGCTGTCTCTCCGGACGGCCGGTGGGTATATTATAGTTTCTATCCGGATCAAGTATTCGAATATAACAGAGACCCCCACGAAGGTATTTATCAAATCAACCGGTTCGATCGGGAAACAGGCAGAACCGAACCCGTAACACGTGCAGCCGGTGGTGCGGTTCGACCGACTCCTTCACCTGATGGCGAAAAGCTCGCATTTGTAAGGCGTGTTGGCACGAAGACGTGTCTCTTTATTCGTGATCTTGAATCTGGAGCTGAACGCAAAGTATTTGACGGTTTGGACCCCGATCAACAGGAGACGTGGGCTGTTCACGGTGTTTATCCGGCGTTTGCCTGGACACCCGACAATGAAAATATTGTCATTCATTTTGACGGGAAAATCCACAAAATAGATATCGAAACTGGTGATCCAGAGTTGATACCGTTCACGGCAAATGTCGAACAAAAAATTGCCGATGCAGTTCATTTCGATTATCAAATAGAGGATGACTCATTTCAATCGAGAATGATTCGCTGGCCGGCTCTAACTCCGGATGGTGAAACACTCGTATTTCAATCTGCAGGCCATATCTATCGTATGCGTATGCCCGATGGAACACCGGAACGAATTACATCGCAGGATGAACGGCTCGAATTCGCGCCCGCAGTTTCACCGGACGGTCGGTGGGTTGCATACGTAACGTGGAACGACAACGAAGGCGGCGGTCATCTATTTAAGAAGCGACTTGACGGCAGTGGCAATCCCGTTCAACTCACCCGGAGACTCGATCAGTATTCGAATCCTTCCTGGTCGCCCGATGGAAATTACATAGCGTTTCTCCAGGGAAGCGGTATCGTTCATCGCGGAAAGAATTTAAGCGGCGAATTTTACCTGAATATTCGTTACATCAGCGCCGATGGTGGTGACGTTTATCATATTACTGAAACAGCAAACCGCGGACCGAACCGGAGAATGCCGAGAATTACCTGGAAAGCAGACGGCTCACGGGTATACTTCCACGAAAATTATGAGGGAAATACCGTGCTGACAAGCGTCCGGTTAAACGGCACCGACAAAAAGCGTCATATGAAAAATGATCGTGCCGAAGAAATTGTGTTGTCACCTGATGGAAAATGGGTTTCATTTAAAGATTTGCATAATGTCTATGTGGCACCATTTCCAAAATCGGGACGTGAACCGTTATCCATCGAACGGGTCGGGGCAGGAGTGCCGGTGAAACAGTTGACAAAGTATGGCGGTGATTGGTTGTGGTGGACACAGGATTCGGAGTATCTCACATTCAATCTCGGCAATGCATTCTATAATCAAAGTGTCGAGGATGTTTATAAAAATACAAACGGGGAAGATGAAGCAGAGAGACAAGAGTGGCATATAGCAAATGCTTTATATGATCCTGACATAACAAAAATCGATCTGCAAATCCCCAAATATCGACCGGATGGAATTATTGCGTTTACCAACGCTCGTATTATACCTATGCGTGACGATGAGGTGATAGATAACGGTACGATCGTTGTTGAGCGGAACAGGATACGTGATGTCGGGACATCGGATGAGGTAACAATTCCGGACGATGCACAAGTTTTTGATGTTGAAGGAAAAACTATCATACCCGGCCTTGTTGATGTGCATGCACACGTCGGTTACACCGCACTTGATATAACTCCTGATAGATTATGGGAATACGAAGCACAGCTTGCGTACGGAGTAACAACAACGCATGATCCGTCGGCAAGTACCCAGATGGTATATGCGCTTTCTGAACAGGTTGAAGCGGGCAGGATGATCGGGCCGAGAATTTATTCTACAGGATATATTTTATACGGAGCCGAAAATCCAAATAAAGCTGTGGTTGAAAATCTCGACGATGCCCGGGCCCATCTCCGGCGGCATAAAGCACAGGGCGGTCTCTCGGTCAAGAGTTATAATTACATGCGGCGGGATGTCAGACAGTGGGTTTTACAGGCAGCCCGCGAAGAAGAAATGCTTGTTTTCCCGGAAGGTGGATCGATGATACAGCAAAATTTAAATCAAATAGTCGATGGTCACACCGGAATAGAACACGCGTTACCGATCGCGCCATTGTACACCGACGTTGTTACTCTTTTCGGTCGATCCAATGTCGGATACACACCGACACTTGTAGTCGGCTATGGCGGCGTTTGGGGTGAGAATTACTGGTATCAAGTGCACGATGTGTACAAGAATGAACGATTGCGTCAGTTCGTACCCGGCGGGTGGCTCGATGCCCGGGCACGCAGACGGATGCTTGTACCGGAAGATGAGTTCCATCATTTCAGAATAGCCGAAGGTGCCAAGCAGATCGTAGATGCAGGCGGTCAGGTGCAGCTCGGTGCGCACGGTCAACTTCAGGGTCTTGCAGCACACTGGGAGCTCTGGATGTTTGTGCAGGGTGGTATGAGCGAGATAGAGGCATTGCGGGCAGCTACGCTGGATGGCGCTCGTTATATCGGATTCGAGCATGACCTGGGTTCCATTGAGCCGGGCAAGCTTGCTGATTTTATTGTACTGACAGACAACCCGCTTGATGATATTAAAAACAGTGAGAAAATTTACAAGATAATTAAAAACGGGCAGGTCTGGGATGAGGATTTAAACGAACTTTATCCATTCGAGCGGGAGCGAAAACCATATAGATTTGAAAACTAACAATTGAAGTAGTGGATAACTAATCAGGAAAAAATACATGTCATTAACATCACGTCATTTATTAGGTCTCTATAATGTACCGAAGGAGGACATAGGTAAGATCTTAGATTCGGCTTCATCGTTTAAAGAAGTACTCGACAGGCCGATCAAAAAAGTACCGACACTGCAGGGAAAAACTATTGTTAACCTTTTTTTTGAAAGTTCGACACGCACGCGTATATCATTCGAACTTGCACAACGAAGGTTGTCGGCAGATATAGTAAATTTCGCGGCAAGTACCAGCTCGTTGTCGAAAGGAGAGACTTTCAAAGATACAGCCCGGAACATCGAAGCGATGAAAATCGATATGGTTGTGGTGCGCCATCAAAGTGCTGGCGCACCGCAATTCTTAAGTAGAATCGTCGATGCAAATGTTATCAATGCAGGAGACGGCAGGCACGAACACCCGACGCAGGCATTACTCGATATGTACACACTCCGTGAGAAATTTGGAACCCTTAAAGGGTTACGCGTCTGTATTGTTGGAGATATTCTTCACAGTCGGGTTGCTTTGTCGAATATCTATGGGTTGAAAACAATGGGAGCCGAAGTGTCCCTATGCGGGCCGGCAACTATGATCCCACGGGAAATCGATAAACTGGGTGTTCAGGTGTACCATCGTATTGAAGATGTAATTCCGAATGTCGACGCATTGAATGTCTTACGTATTCAGCTCGAACGGCAGGAAGGCGGGCATTTCCCATCAATACGGGAGTATCACAACTATTTCGGGGTGACGCGTGAACGATTGGAGAAAGCCGAAAAGCCGATCACCATACTCCACCCCGGTCCTATCAACCGGGATGTGGAGCTTTCAGCGGATGTAGCTGATAGTGAACATTCGGTCATATTGCAACAGGTGCTTAACGGTGTTGCAGTGCGGATGGCGATCCTGTATTTATTGTCGCAATCAAATTAAATCTTGATAATTTAGAGCAAGTAATTTCGAAGGATTAAATATGAAATCAACTTTATTCCGGAATGCCCGCATAATCGACCCGTCTCAAAAGCTCGATACCAGTGCGGATATTCTTATTGATAAGGGTATTATAAAAAAGATCGGAAAGGATATAGAAGCGCCGAATAATACCCAGGTATATGATTTACAGGGTGCAGTGGTAGCACCGGGTTTTATAGATATGCATGTGCATTTACGTGAACCGGGTTATGAACATAAAGCGACAATTGCCAGTGAGCTTACAGCTGCGGCCGCAGGGGGATTTGTCGGTGTTGCCTGTATGCCGAATACAAATCCCGCTATTGACGATGGTTCAATTGTACGATACATAAAAGAACAGGCGGCAAAAGCAATGAACGGTATGATTGATGTCTATCCTATTGCAGCCGTTACCAAAAACCGCGAGGGCAGACAGATTACCGAAATGGCAGAACTGTCCGATGCCGGAGTTGTTGGCTTTTCGGATGACGGAAATCCGGTTGAAAATACACAGATTATGCGTATCGCACTTGAATATGCAAAAATGTTCAACAAACCTATCATCCAGCATGCGGAGGACAAAGCCCTGTCACACGGAGGAGTGATGAATGAAGGATTTGTCTCAACCACACTTGGATTGCCCGGAATTCCTACGATTGCTGAAGCGGTGATGATCCAGCGGGATATTATGCTTACCGTGTATAGCGGCGGCAAATATCACGTAGCCCATCTCAGCACGCAAGCCGGACTTCATCTGATTCGTGAAGCCAAGGAAAGCGGATTACCGGTAACGTGTGAAGTTACACCGCATCATTTTACCCTGACCGACGAGGAAGTAAGATCGTTCGATACAAATACCAAAATGCATCCGCCGCTCCGCTCACAGGAAGATGTTGACGCGATGAAAGAAGGTCTGCGCGACGGTACCATTGACGTGATTGCAACCGACCACGCACCCCACTCATATGATGAAAAGGAAGTAGAATATCTCTATGCCCCCTTTGGTATTGTCGGCCTCGAAACGGCCATCGGTCTCTCTGTTACCGAACTGGTAAAGCCCGGCATATTGACCATATCTCAAATGATTGAAAAATTCACCGTGAATCCGAGACGTGTGATGGATCTGCCTCAGGTGATTATTAAAGAAGGTGAGAAGGCGTGTTTCACTATTTTTAAACCCGAAGAAGAGTGGACGGTTGATATTCAAAAATTCAAATCAAAATCTAAGAATTCGCCGTTTCACGGACGAAAGCTTACCGGCAAGCCGGTCGGGGTAGTCAACAATAACGAGGTAATGATGAATTGATATAATTGCCCCATACTCTGGGAAACTTTTTATATATTTCGTTGTTATCAATGTAATTATTATATAGAGTCTATATATTCATATAACTTACTGACGTTACATAAAACAACCTTTTAGTTGAACAAATATTAAATTGATATTCTGCAAAATTCTCATTTTTTCGTCGTTTTTAACATTTTGTTATTTGAATTTTGGTATTACTTAGGATTTTAAATCGATAAATGTAATCATTGTATCCGGATGAAAACACATAGATGAATTGGTTACACAAAACATATATTTATGTATTTTTCATTTCGTCAATTTACACACCGTTTCTCACGGCACAGGTGCAGACCGGCGATGATGAGATTATTCTTACCTTTATTACCGCAAACGACGGTCACTGGCGACCTGTTGAGATCGATTCATCGTTTGATTGGCTAAACCGGATGATGATGCAGGCAATAAATGAACGGGGAGATGTCGACTTTGTAATTTTTAACGGCGATCTTGTTGACCGTGGAGCTTATCGTGAATGGTATAATGAACAAAATCCTGAAAATCAGCTCAGCGACCGGGATTCAAGTTTTAATATCCCCTGGCTGTATGATGTTAAAGAAGTTTATAATCAATTGAATATGCCATACTATGTTGTGCAGGGTAATCACGATCGGGCAACATGGGAGTACTGGGAAGAGGTGTGGGGCTATCCGGCAAAACATCACTTTGCATATGGTGACTATGCATTCATTCTTCTAACACGGCATGATGATCGGCGAATATTTCTCCCAGTAGATTATGCGTGGCTTGAAGAGGTACTTATTCAGTATAATCATAAACAGGGTGTATTTATTTTTATGCATGCAGGCGATAGTGATGTGATGAATACAACTTTTTATGATTTTATTGATGATTATTCTAATGTGATAGGAGTCTTTTTCGGACACACCCATGAAGATAGTTTGAAAACGGTAGACGGTTTACATTATTTCTGGAATGGAAATTTTATGAATCCAATCATCCATTACGGATACAGGGTCGTATATATTCATGAATCCGGAAAAATTGATACCTATTTTAAACACCTCGGTCCCGGTACAAAAAGTAACCGGGTTACATTAATTCCTACCACGGTCTCCGGTGATTCCTCGGAAAAAATTCCGGAACACTTTCAGTTACATCAGAATTACCCGAACCCATTCAATCCATCGACAACTATAGCATATAGTATACCCAGGGAGTCTGAGGTAACCATAACAATTTATACGATTACAGGCCGGAAAATCGAAACGATGGTCAATGAACATCATCAACCGGGGGAATATGAGGTTACCTGGTATCCATCCCCGGCGGTCAGTTCCGGCATTTATTTCTGCACTATAACTGTCGGTGAGGGGAATAGTGCCGAAGATACTTTTACAAAACAACGAAGTATGATTTACGTGCGCTAATATCCATTTCAACTACCCAACCCTGTAACATAACTTATTTCTGAAACGTATTACATATAGAACCTGAGAAGAACTCTATTTAATGTACTGAAAGTGTCTATTTTTCTATACAGATTATACTACTGTCAATGAAATGGTCTACTATTAACTTGTTTAAAACAAAGAACTTAGAGTGGTTAGTTTTTTGGCACAGGAATTGATAATATATTAATCAGACAGACGAATATAAGGAATAAAGCAATGAAAACGCCCGGATTATTCTCGATACTCTCTCTGGCGGGAGTGCTGTTGGCGGGTGTCTGGTTGGCTGGGTGCCAGGTGAATGTTGCTCCTGATGATAGAATTGTAATAGATCCACCCCGAAATGTAAAAGTTGTACCGGGAGATAATGAGATAGAAATTTATTGGAATCATCACTGGAGCAGAAAAATTATCGGATATAGAGTTTATCGAAGCAGAAGTTTTGACGGGCGATATACCTATATCGGTTCAACGGGACGTGATTATTTTATAGATCATACGGCAAATAACGGTAATAGATATTATTATGCAGTATCAGGATACGATTCCCGTGGCAATGAAACCGATTTATCGACTGAATCTGCTTACACGATACCGCGGCCTGAGGGTTACGATGTTTTAATGAGGGATTTCAGGGAAAGGCCTGATAGATCCGGGTTTGAGTTTGCATCGGCAACGCTCGGTCCATATGATGATCAGTATACAGATATATTTTATGATTTCTCAAATGGATATCATTATATGAATGTTTGGGATGATACTGATATCCAGGATATGGGGCGTACTCAGTCAATAAAGGATGTACGGTACGCACCGTCATCGGGTTGGTCACCGACAAAAGATGTTATATTGAAAGAGGGTCATACGTATGTTGTGTGGACGTTTGATAATCATTTTGCCAAGTTTAGAGTGTATGAACTGGGGCCCGGCTATGTGATAATCGATTGGGCATATCAAACGCTTAAAGGCGAACCGATGTTAAAACGAGATGTACCAGCAGATGGAGAGCGGGTTTTGCGGAGCAAAAAGTATGATATCGGATATGAGTAGAAACTTTTTTTACCAATAAGGGGTTACAAATAGTAGAACGGCAAGCCGGCGGTTGGTGGGAGTGTGGTTGGTGGCAGAAGCGAATGAAGGGATGATGCAGGGGTGCCAGAGGCGACAGGATGTGTTGAAGACGGGGAGTTGTTGAGTGATGTGGAAATGGTTGCAGAAGAAGCCACGTGAAGATGTACCTCCTTCTGTGTGATGGTAGAGATTGGTGTCGCCGGTTTGCCGGTCTGTAAATCAAATGGTGCTGGAGATGTGTTGCTGAATAGGTGGGAAGATGGAGAGTTGGATCATTTGATATGTGTGAACCGGGGTGTCACAAGCGCGTGTAGGGCCGGGAACGTGTTTAGCTGACACCCCATTCACACTTTCATTTTTAGAAAAGTGATAAAAATATGAAATATTTACTTATACTTCCCGGCATTGTGCTGTTGTTTTTTAACTTATGCCAGGCACAAAACTTCAGTGCATTCCCTGACGATCCCCCACGTCCATGGTTGGGAGCGGGTGTTTCGTATCCCGATATAGGAATTTCACTCCAAGCATATCCCCGATCAGTACCTATTCTCATCCGACCGCAAATTGATTTCGGAATGTTCCAGAGTCATGGTCACGCAATTAATGGAGGGAAATTAATGCTCGCATATGTATCCCCTTTTACGGTCGTCGGGATAGGTCGTACCTATATCGGAGCCATTGCCGGATATAAAGTTGATCGAATAAATGACAGACTCGAGATTAACGGTAACCGGATACTTGAGGAAGAGAAAATATTTCTCTGGGGAGGTGTACTGGGGGAAATGATAGAGTTATACGACAATCTATTTCTTGCTGCAGAGGTTCGTTTTCTCAACAAGGACATTGAACATATAGCAATCGATCCCCGTGATGCATTTGAAACCAGAGAATTCGAAGATTTCAGGACAACCTGGATGGTTGGTCTGCAATACTATTTTTGGTAATATTGATTTTATTGGGAATAGAAAGTATTTTACTGATATGATGAGATCTATATTGATAGTGGTGATAGGAATATTTAGTATTCAGGGAGTATTGATCTCACAGACGAATCCTCGTACGGGTCAATACGAGCATCGGCACAACTCTACTGTAGTTTCACCCGATTATGCGTTACCCGGATTACAGCGAAACCGCCTGATTGCACAGCTTACCGAAGGCGAGGATGTTTTCCGTACTGTGCAGCAAAGTATTGTAAAAGGGGATTTTGATGAACTGACCCGCCATTTCGGTAAGCATATCTATTTAAATATGCGAAGTATTGAAAGCGGATACTATAGTGCGAATCAGGCACAGTTTGTGGTACAAAACTTTTTTAACGTCCATAAACCCATATCATTTTCTTTTACAACATATGGTGAATCTGGAGGGGCACCATATGCTACCGGACGAGGAAGTATTAATGTGAAAGGTAACCGGGAATATATTCAGGTATACGTGTCGCTTGTAAAGCAAAGAGATAGATGGGTTATAGCTCAGTTTAATGTATATTAATATTTTGAACGGGGAAACGGTTATCCTTCGTCATTTATGAACCTCTCACGGATAAGCATAGCAATTTACAATTGGATTCAAAAAAGACGATATTATTATATCGTCTTTTTTGTTATTGCAGCACTCCTTGTAATAGAGATTACGCGCCTCTTTCTATTGCCGGGTATTGAAAATCGATGGGAAACAATTCAAGAAGAACAGGCACATCGTGAAGCCCATATCATTCAGTCTGAATTTGATCAAATCCAAGAAAGGGTATTCACGATTTCTGAAACCATCTCGCAGCAACTTACTGGCATCAGCGGGAAGGCAAAAGCAAAGATCTGTTTTACTGTGTTGCAAACGATGGACCTGGACGAATTACAGGGAGTGGAAATTTTTACCCCTGATCGCAATGTCATCGCCTGGTGGGGACGCGTTCCTGATGAAGTCATACTGGAGGGGCCGTTCACTGCACAAGATGGTGTACGTTCTATTATAACGCAAGGAACTGTATTTACAACATTAACAATTGTACAACCCATTCTTGATTACGATGGAAGCACAATTGGGTATATTGCAGTTCACGAGGCATTTGATGTTCAGTATGTACTGAGTCCGCGTTTTATAAGGATGCAGGGGCTGCACCGCGATCTTCGGGAAAAATTGGGAAAACCCGTTCAATTAGTTTTCGATCGTGATGTGCTTTTAGAGGGAGAATTACAGGTTCCCCTTCGCGGTTTGGATGATGCACTCCTCGGGTTTGCTATTATTGCACCACCAACGCTTGAAGGATATATTGCAAATGTTGAAAATACCTTTCAGCAGGTGCGGGGTTTTCTGATTATTATCCTTTCGATTTTTATCATCGTTGGAATAATCCGGTGGTTGCGAAGATTGAAATTTCCGCTCTATGCCCTTATTCTCTCGCTTGTTGTAGTGTGGGGTATTCGATACCTTTGGATGTTACTTGACATACCCCGGGCTTTAATAGGGGGGAATGCTTTCGATCCGGCATACTACGCATCACCACACGGTGGCGGAATCGTTGCATCGGCCGGAGATTTACTTATAACCGCTTTGTTTCTTATATTTACAGGGCTCCTTCTATTCCATTCAATTGTTGTCAATAATGGTCTGCAAATCCCGCAACGTGTTAAAGAAAATCGCTGGCTATTGCCGTCGCTCGGAGCACTTGTTGTTATGGTGCTATTTATGGGACTGACGCGCTCCTATGCGGCTTCTGTACGAAGTTTGGTTTTTGATTCTTCAATACGGTTTACTGATCCCGGATCCCTCTTGCCATCACCAATGCTTGCGTTAATGCAGTTAAATCTATTAACGCTTACTGCGGCGTTTGTTTTACTGGGAACAGTGCTGGGCTATGTCGCGCTCCGGTTGATTCAGGCCGGTCTGCACCGCTCGCTGCTTATTTCAAGCATTGTATTATTGATAATAATTTTTGCAACTGCAACAGGATTTTACCTCCCACAGGATACACCGCTTGTTCCGTTGTGGTATTATGCCGGTGTGCCGATTGTTCTAATCGGTATTACGCTTCTTGTGCAACGCGGATTTTTACAATCATTTCGATTGTACAAAATTCGTTCAATTTTATTTTTAACGGGTATTTCTGTGCTGTTTGCAACTCCGGTATTGGACCGCAAGATACATGAATTCGATCGGGAACAGATACAATTTATTGCAGATAATATTATTCGACCAACCGATGCGTGGAAAGATTTCGTGCTTCATCAGTCATTGCGGGAATTCAGTAACGATCAGGATCTTATATATCTATTAGATGAAAAGGATTATGATGCTCTGGAGAAAAAAGCATTTCATCTATGGGCAAATAGTATGATCGGGCGGGAGGGGTATAATACCACCCTTCTGATCTTGGATCGTGATGATAATGTGGTCAGTCGGTTCAGTATTGGATTTCAAACGTCTGATGAGGTTATTATTAAGAATATGTATCAGGAAGATGAAATTGAGTACACAATCATACACGATATAGAAACTATATACGGCAATGCAACATTATATGCGGCACAATCGGGGATATACGCTGAAACCGGCGAACGGATCGGCACCGTTGTTGTTAATCTCATCACTGGTCCCGGTACATTGTTTCGCGGGTATGGTCCCGATATATTGCACACCCATGTATCACCGGATATTGCTGCACGCTACGGGCAATTAATCGTGTCTGAATTTGAAGGGGCACAGCTTGTCTCTACGACGGCAACGAATATCCCCTCGACCCATACGCTCCCTGATAAGATAGCAGAATCACTGGAGCAGGACGATGCCTCGTTTATATGGCATAGAGAGTATATTGAAGGTGATTTGTACGAAACAGCTTATTTCCGTGATCCCGAGGGCGGCCCTCATTCCTATGTAGCCATCAGTATACCATATCTCGATTTCCGCTGGCACATTTTCTATGCACTGAAATTAATTTTCTTTGCACTTACTGTTAGCGGAATAATCTTGTTAGTCGCAGGCGTGGTCTTTTATATTCAGGGGAAAAGATACCAGCCAACATTTCGTGAGAAAATACTTATCGGCCTGCTCTCATTGTCGCTGATTCCGATCATTATTATCGCGTATCTAAACCGCGACTTTACTATTGAACGGATGACAGAAGATACTTCTCGACAATTATTAGACGATGCCAAGCGTGTTGCATTGCAAGTTGAACGATTGCCTGAGACCGATGATATTCAAGGTACATTGGAAATCTCTCAGATAATGGCCGAGCGTATTGCTGCGGAGCTTGGTATTGATTTTGTAATTTACATCGATGCGTATATGAGTTCGACAAGCCGCATGGAAATGTTTGAAGCCGAGTTGATGGACAAACGGCTCAGTGGTTATGCATACTCCAACATAGTATTGCAAGGTAAGAATTTTATCACCCGCGAGGAAGCTATCGGACAATCGTCATATCTCGTGGGGTATAGACCGCTCTTTGATGATAATAACCGGCTCTTTGGTGTGCTTGCAGTCCCGGCTATTTACCGTCAGGCAGAAATTGACGAGGAGATCGCCCGGCGCGATGCGTTTTTATTCGGCATCTATGCGATTGTTATGCTCGGTGTAATTGTAACCGGTCTTATTGTCGCGAATAGATTCTCCAGACCAATCGAGAAACTAACCGAGGCAACCCATGAAGTCGCAGACGGCCGTCTCGATATACATCTTGATGCAAAAGGTGATTCAGAAATCAGCAATTTGATGCGATCTTTTAATGTGATGGCGCAACGACTTGCGGAGAGCCGTAATGAACTTGCACGGGTTGAACGTGAACTCGCGTGGCGTGAGATGGCACGACAGGTTGCCCACGAAATTAAAAACCCGCTGACACCGATGAAATTATCGATCCAGCAGCTCCGGCAGGCTCGAAAAGATCAATCAAAAGATTTTGATAGATCATTCGATATTATAACTCGCATGATGCTTGATCAGATTGAAACACTCGACAAAATCGCATCGGAATTTTCACACTTTGCCCGAATGCCTGCACCGAACTACCAAACGGTTAATGTAAATAGTGTTTTGCGACGTGTTCTGGCAATTTTTCCCGATAAAAACGGCATTGATTTTAAAACAAATTTTGACGATACTATTCCAGATATCATTGCAGATCCGGAGGAATTACAGCGGGCTTTTATCAATATTATACGTAACGGTATTCAAGCGATGCCGGATGGGGGAGAAATTGAAATAACAACCGAGCAGAGGAAAAATACAATCATAATTACAATTTCCGATTCCGGCACCGGCTTTTTACCTGAAGCACGTGCCCGCTTGTTTGAACCAAATTTTTCAACGAAAACCGATGGGATGGGGCTCGGACTTGCTCTCGTAAAAAAGACAATCGATGAATTAAACGGTACGGTTAACATTTCATCAGAAGAGCACGTAGGCACCACCGTATCGATTACATTACCTGTAAAATCAAAGCACGATGGAAATTCCGGAAAGGAGTCATCATGAGTAAGAAAGAACGAGAAATTCGAGAAAAACGATATTCGATGGAATCTAACCTCATATATGGTAGATCGTATACACCCAAGTGGGATTTTGAACATCATCTTATTCCACCAATTTCATCATCCGCGACATTCCGCCTTGATAACGTTCAGCGCGGTGCACAGGGCTTTTTGGAGTTCGCACAGTCAAATCAGGTAGTCGATCTCGATTCCAAAGAACCAATTTATATTTATGACCGGTTGGGTGAACCGAATAAAGATATGCTTGAAGAAAATCTGTCATTTGCCGAACGCGGTGAAACTGCCGTCACCTTTGCAACGGGGATGGGGGCAATATCGGCAATCTTCGGTATTTTAACACTGACGGGCGATGAAATTGTTGCTCATACTATTTTATACGGATGCACATATTCATTGCTGAAAAATTGGTATCCCCGCTATAATATCAATGTAAATTTTGTAAATATGATCGACCCAGAAGAAGTACGAAAAGCTATTACAACCCGTACAAAGGTTGTTTATTTTGAGACGCCGATAAATCCCACATTGGAGTTGATCGATATTAAAGCGATAGTGGAAATCGTCAGAGAGGCTAATAAAGATCGTGCCGAAGATGAGAAAATTCGTGTTGTAATCGACAATACATTCGCAACACCGTTTTGCCAGCGACCGTTAGAACTCGGGGCGGATTTTGTTATACATTCGTTAACCAAAAATATCGGCGGCTATGGCACCGATATGGGAGGTGTTGTTGTAGGTCCTTCGTGGAGCCGTGACTGGCTGTTGTTATACCGGAAGGATTTCGGAGCAGCTCTCGGACCGAAAAGTGCATGGAATATATTGGTCTATGGTTTGCCGACACTCTCATTACGGATGCGCCGTCAGCAGGAAACTGCAAAAGTAATTGCCGAGTTTTTATGTCAACATGAAGATGTCAACTATGTGAATTATCCCGGTGCGAAATGTTTCACGCAAACTGAAATAGCTGAGAAACAGATGTACGATTACGACAACAATCCGGCACCAGGGTCTATGATTTACTTCGGTATTCGAGGAGATACTCCTGAAGAGCGACGGGAACGGGGTGAACGATTTATTAATCATCTTGCAACAAATGCGTATACCATCACCCTCGCAGTAAGTCTCGGGAATATACGTACATTGATCGAACATCCCGGTTCGATGACTCACTCGGCGATACCGGCTGAAGAGCAGGTAAAGGAAGGAATGGATCCCGGTGGAATACGCCTTTCGGTCGGGTTGGAAAAACCGGAGGATATCATTAGCGACTTAGAAGCAGCATTTGAAACAATTCAAGTTGCTGTCTGATGGAAGTTCTTCGTTCGAAACTGTTTTCGCAGTATCAACAGATAGTTTTCGGAATGAGTACCAGAAACGGGGGAGTAAGTGCTCCCCCGTATGATTTAAATCTCTCGATTAGTGTCGGCGACGACCCGGATAACGTCCGGAAAAATCGAGATCGTTTTTTCGGTGAGCTTAACATAGATCTCTCCAGAATTGCCTTTCCCTTACAGGTACATTCTTCAAATGTTCAGTACGTTGAAAAACCCGGAAGATACTTGCGTACCGACGGTTTAACAACGGATGTAAAAGAGCTTTTCATTGTTATCACAGTTGCGGACTGTCTCCCTGTTTTTTTGTTTGACCCGAAACACAACGTCATTGCAGGAGTACATGCCGGCTGGAAAGGGAGTAGTCAACATATAACCGGGGAAATGGTGCGCTTCATGACGGATCGATGGAATACCAACCCTTCCGATATTATCGCTTATCTCGGGCCATCCGCGGGGAATTGCTGCTATGAAGTTGGTGAAGAAGTAGCGAATCTTTTTCAAGCAGATTTTGTCAGGTATCATCACAACGGAAAGTATCTTCTCGACATACCGGGAGTGAATAGGGCACAACTCATTACGGCAGGAGTGAGAAATAGGAATATCGAACATAAAAATGAGTGCACTATTTGTAACTCCGGCCGGTATCATTCATACCGCCGTGATGGTAAGAAAAGCGGGCGAATGATGGGTGTGATGGGGATGCGTGTAGAATTTTGATGTTCGGACTTGACACAAACAATTACAGTGTATATATTTATCATATACAAATAAACGATGGTTAAAATCGAAGGATTTAACTGGGATTACGGAAATAACGAAAAAAACTGGCATAAACACGGAATTACGAATGCCGAAGCTGAAGAAGTTTTTTTTAATTATCCGCGGTATGTATATCCCGGGAGAAGTGAATTATCGGGGAATGAAAAACGTTTTTATATCTTCGGCAGAACGAATGCGGGGCGGCGGCTTTTAGTTGTTTTTACCGTACGAAAAAATTTAATCCGGATTATCTCTGCACGGGATATGTCAAAGAAAGAACCGGGGCGCTATGAAGAAAGAATTAAAAGAGATCCCAACGTTCAAAAACGAAGATGAAGAGCGGGAATTCTGGAGCAAGCACGATGCGACCGACTACATCGATCTCGATGATGCGGAGCAGATGGATTTTCCCGATCTTAAACCATCGGCAAAATCCATTTCCATACGTCTTCCCGAGTCGTTATTAAACGATTTGAAAATGCTGGCTAACAAAAAAGACGTACCGTATCAATCGTTAATGAAAATGTATCTTGCATCGAAAGTAAGCGAAGAAATAGCTTCGCACAACAAAAAATAATATGCCTCATTCTGAACTCGTTCTTATTCTCGACTTCGGCTCCCAGTACACGCAGCTTATTGCAAGGCGTGTCCGGGAGTGCGGAGTTTATTCCGAGATACATCCGTATAACATTCCATTTGAAAAGATAAAAGATTTAAATCCCGCCGCGATTATATTATCCGGAGGTCCGTCGAGCGTGTATGATGATAACGCACCCTTACCGGATGAGAGAGTTTTTAAACTCAATAAACCAGTTCTCGGTATATGTTATGGGTTACAGGTAATTGCCCGTATACTCGGCGGTGAGGTTGACCGTTCGGCAAAACGTGAATATGGCCGGGCCGAACTTATGGTGAAAAAAGGATCACCGCTGCTTGAAGCAAATCACGCTCCGGTTACTGTCTGGATGAGTCACGGTGATGCATTGAAATCGCTGCCGGATGGTTTTGATGTGCTTGCACATACGTC
>SL_3KL_010_SEDDRAFT_10000621_pt1 | contig 29831 bp, 15 predicted proteins | sample SodLakKL_010_SED_2_FD_10381 | JGI IMG/M metagenome (IMG submission 10381)
AGGTGTTTATATTTATTACCTTTTGCGGCTCAGGAAAAAGGAGATATCTGATGCTACAAGTCTTGCAATGGAGGTGTTTATAAAGCTGCTGGGACTTTTGAGTGCAAAGTACAGGAAAAGGGAAGAGGACTCAAGCCGTTAGAAAGACTGAAAGATAGTTCCGGTTCAAGCTTTCTTTCAGAAATTTAAGAGAGCCGGCAAATCATACTTACAACAGGTTGAAAGAAAATCCCAGTCCGAACGTCTGTTTCAGCTGAAGGCGAGGTCCGACCTCTTCCCCCTCAATCTCTATCATGGTATCGTGGTCGTATATCATGTGGATAAAAAGGTTTGCCTTAACATAATCGTTTATATCCAGTCTCAATCGTCCGGTCAGGTCCATGTTGACCTGTGTGGGCCTGCTGTAATCGGAAAAAAGCTCAAGCCTTGATACGGCAGACACATTTTCCATCAGTTCTGTCTTGTAGTTCACCCTTATTAGTCCCCCGAAATCGTGCTTGGCATTCTTGCCGGGAGTAACCCCGAATGCCCCCTTTTCGGAAAGCTCTTCGTCCCTGACAATTGTCGTCCTGCCGGCAATGGGAGAGAAATAGATTGAATAATCGTCGTAAGGCCTGTAATTCATCCCCACAGACAAACCAATGTACCCGGGGGAAAGAAAATCGGAAATGGGAATGGAATCATTGGGATAATCAAACCCCTGGGCCATTTGTGTGCGGAATGAAAGGAGGCTTGAATAGTCCCACCTTTCTGAGGCTTTTCTGTTTATCTTTGAGGAGAATTCAACCCTGTCATTGCTTTTTCGGGTATCCTCATGCTCCCTGTTTATCAGTCCGTATGCTACCTCAAGTGAATTCTCCCATCCAAGGGTTTCTCCCGAATAATTCATAAACGAGGTAAAGTGTGAATTCAGGGCAATCGAGTTTTCTCCCCCTGATGCCCAGTTGGAAAGGGATATCTGTGAAAGGTCAAAATTCATCTCGGCTCCCTGTTCCCAGTCGGATGTTATGGTATCGTTTTCTGTTTCATCAACCGATTCCGCGCTTGCAAATGAAGCAAAAAGTAAAATATGAATGGTTAGAGCGGTTATTTTTTTCATTCGTTAATTTTTTGATATGGCAGTTAATAATCAATAAACAGTTCCCTGATCGAATCCTCCGGCACAATACAGGAGTTTTTTTTCCCGAACCAGCGGTAACGGTTACGGGCTACAAATTTGTAAAAAAAATTCCTTATTGGAACCGGTATTATAATAAAAATACGAAGAACCGGCCATAAGCCGTCCAGTTTACCTGCAATTCTAAGTGCTGCGGTTGAGGCTGAATAAACTCTGCCGTTTTCAAGAAGAACAATATAATCATTCCGGGCACTGTCAATACCATATTCTTCCATTATCCGGATTCCGGTTTTTGACTGAAGTGGGACAAACCTGAACACCCTTTTTCTGTCTCGTTTAATAATAAAATATACTGCTGATGAGCAGAGGTTGCATATCCCGTCAAAAAGCACAACAGGATTGCCGGGTAAATTTAGTGTCATTATGCTGAAATTTTAGCTGTCTTCAGGCTTTTTTGAAAGTTTTTCCTTCCCAGTTCAATCAACTCTTCAGCCCTGTGAAAATCGAAAGAGCCGCAGGTGTTTTTAGGTATGCTCACTATTATATCGGGTTTGTACTGTTCAAGCATCATTGATGAGATTTTTGCCTGCATTACTTCTAAAACCTTGTTGAGCAGATTGAAATAGCTCAGTTTTTCATCCGGCTCGTTGTTTTCAGGAATTATTTTATGCCATTTCTTCAGAAAAACTTCAATTTTTTCAATATAGCTCTTTAGGGCTTTTTCATCCGGCAGTTTTACCGGTTTATTGTTTTCTTTACCGGCCGGAGCGTTAAGGTCAACAACTATCAATATGTCATTATACGTACGCTTTATGTGGTTTATGGGTATCGGGTTCAGCACACCGCCGTCAACAAGGCTTACACCGTTGAGCTTATGCGGGGTGAAAACTGTCGGTATTGCAATAGATGCCCTCAGTGCAGAAAAGAGAGACCCTTTATCCAGAACAACCTCTTTATGGCTGATCATATCCGAAGCAACAGCCACAAAAGAGATGGGCAGGTTTTCAATCGGTTTGTCACCGATGATTTTTTTCATCTCATTGAACACCTTCTCACCTTTAATGAATCCTTGTTTTGTGAGAGTAAAATCAAGCAGTTTGAATACATCTATCCTGTTCAGATCGCAAACCCATTTTTTGTAATGGTCCAGCTTTCCCATTGAATATATCCCTCCTATTACTGCACCTATGGAGGATCCTGCAAGAGAGGATATTGCAAAACCGTTTTTTTCCATCTCCTCTATCACGCCAATATGAGCCATTCCCCTGGCTCCCCCGCTTGACAAAACCAAAGCAACATTTTTTTTCATGNTTTANAGTATTAAGAGAGAATTATCTTCTTTCGAAAGCCGAAGTAATCTCGCCGATGTACATTCTGTGGAAATCTTTTTCAGGATAATAGTTGCCGGTCAATTCCTTCTCCGTGAAATGTTCGGCAAGGAAATCGTTTCTGAACAGCTTTTTGCATTCAAAAACCAGTTTTGATTCTAGAAAACAGATGTTACCCGAGGGAGTTGCAAGGGGAGTTATACCGGTTTCCTTAACCTTGTCAACATCCCTGCCCGAACGGGATCCGCAGTAACTCAGCACCTCTCTGTGTTCCTTCCCGAAAAAAGAGAGTGTGAACCGATCATGTTTTTCAGTAAATTCAAAAGTATAGCGTTGAGGCCTTATGAAAACAAATGCAACCGGCCTGTTCCAGAGTATGCCAAAACCGCCCCAGCTTGCGGTCATTGTATTGAAATGCTCCTTGCTGCCTGCAGTAACCAGCATCCATTCATCATCCAGCAGTCTGAATATATTTTCATTTAATTGCTTTACATCAAGCGGAGAAAATGTTTTTTCCATATTTTTACCATTTTATTATGCTAAATTATAAAAAAGTATCCATTGAAGATTATTTTTTCTTCAATCTTTAGGCCGGCAAGCCATTTATACATCAAAACCTGAAAGTATGTTATACTCCTTAGCCACAAACCGGTTCGTACGTAATGCAGGCAAACATTCACTTCTTTACGGGTTGCTTAAGATGATGGTTAAAGCCGCCTTTTATGTTTTTTACAGAAATGTTGTAGTTACAGGCAGGGAAAAAGTGCCTGAAGACGGGCCGCTCATTTTTGCCGCCAATCATCAGAATGCACTTATGGATCCCCTGGCGGTTATTGTAATGACTGACAGGCAGCCTGTATTTCTGGCAAGGTCAGATATATTCAAAAATCCCATAAAAGCAAAAATTCTTCGTTTTCTCAGGATTATGCCTGTATACCGAATATCCGACGGTATCGAAACCCTTCAGGAAAACCGTGAAATCTTCAGCAGCATGGAAGAGATACTGAAGATGGGAGGGAGCATCGGTATAATGCCTGAAGGAACTCACGGAAAGATGAAGAGATTGCGCCCGCTTAAGAAAGGGGTGTTCAGAATTGCCCTTGAATCCGAAAAGGGGATAAAAAACCTGAATGTCAGAATTGTTCCTGTTGGAATAGATTTCAGCAACCACTATCTTTTCAGGGAGGATATAAGTGTCAGTTTCGGAAACCCGCTGCAGGTAAGTGATTATATTCCGCTTTACGAAGAGAACCCGGCTAAGGCCATTGCCCGTATGCGGGATGATCTCTCGGAAGAGTTATCCTCACTTATTGTAAATATAAGAAACAGGAAGTTATATGACAGGTATGAGCTGATGCTGAACATTGCAGTGAAAACTACAGTGCGCAGTAAAAAAAAGAAGATTTCTTCGCGTATAAAGTTTGAAACTGAAAGGAGAATAGCACAAATAATAAACGAGTCGGAGGCTGATGGACTCCCCTGGTTTAAGGAGCTGAGTGAGCTGACCGGCAGACTTCGATCACAACTAGATGAGAGCGGTTTCACTCCGGAAGCGCTTGAGAAATCAAAAAGTATGACTTTAACCACTCTCCGTTTCCTGGGTTATTTGCTCTCTTTTCCTTTTTTTGCTGCAGGAGTGGCGGCACATATAATTCCTCTGCTAATAATTGATTTGTCACTCAGAAAAATAACCGACCCGCAGTTTATAAGCTCCTATAAATTTGTTCTGGGGGTTTTTCTTGTCCCTCTCAATTACCTTCTTTTGGCAGCCGTCTTATCACATTTTTTATCTCCTGTTGTGGTAGTCTCCATGGTACTCTTTTTTTTCCTTGCCGGACTCTTTGCTGCTGAGTACAAAAAAAGGTTTTCGGTATTTATTTCCGGTCTGCGGTTCCTTTTAAAAAAGAGGAGAAGAACGGAAGATGTTTCAGCTATGCAGGAGATGTACGGAAGGGTCTTAATTCTGCTGAGACCGCTTCTTGAAAAGTTGTGATTCCGGAGCTGTTCCGCAAAAAAGGGCTGCCCTTATCAGACAGCCCCCGTTGGTATAACCTGAAGTTAAAGTATCATTCTGCGGCAACCGCCTCGCCCGTTACTTGAGCTACATTTTCTACCTCACGGAATACACGCATGAAATTACCTGACCAGATCTTCTCTATTTCTTCCTCGCTGTAACCTCTTCTCACAAGTTCAACTGTTATATTACCTATATCGGTTACATCATTCAGATCTTCAAGCCTGCCTCCGCCGTCGAAATCACTTCCTATGCCAACATGATCTATTCCTGCAACTTGCACAATGTGGTCTATATGGTCAACCAGTTCAGATACGGTTGCCCTTTGAACAGGGTACCTGGTGTTAACCTCATCCCATTCTGCCCTGGCCTGTTCCATCTCTTCATCGTCCAGACCTTCAAAATCATTCCACTTTTCCCTTACTGCTGCCCTTGCTGAGTCGCGTTCGGGATTGGGTTGCCTGGGAGCCACAAAGCTGCTTACAAAGGTTACATGCACAACTCCGCCGTTGTCGGCTACCATTTTCAGCAGTTCGTCACTGAGGTTGCGGGGGTGGTCATGAACAGCCCTGGCATTGGAGTGGGTAGCAAGAACCGGGGCTTCTGTGATATCAAGAACGTCTTTAACTGACTGGTTGGCTATATGACTTATATCTATTATCATACCCATACTGTTCATCTCTCTTACCACTTCCCTTCCGAAATCTGATAAACCTTCGTGCGGGGGCTCGGAAGTGTCGGTTGACGATTCGCAAATCTGGTTGTGCCTGCTGTGGGAGAGGGTCATATAACGGGCTCCCAGTTCATAGTATTTGTGAAGACGGGAAATATCTTTTCCAATGGGATAACCGTTTTCCACACATAAGTAAATAGCCCTTTTACCTTCCTCTGCAATTCTGTATGCGTCATCGGCAGTCAATGCAAGTTCGGCAATATGACTGTTTTCCTCAACAGATTCATGTATAGCATCAAACAAGCCCAGAGCCCTTTCATGAGCAGCGTTGTATCCTTCTTCTGTTAGCGGACCCTGTGAAAGATAAACAACAAGAAAAGCCGCATCAAGTCCGCCCTCCACCATTCGGGGGTAATCCATCTGGGGGCTCTCATCGCCGGGATTCCTTTTCCCCATGTCATATCCTCTCACCATCAACATAGGTGTATCTGAGTGGGTGTCAACTGTAAGTACAGAGTTGTGGATCTCTGCTGCCTTCCTCTGCAGTTGCTCTTCAGATGGTCCGCAGGAAGAAACAATAAAAAGAGAAAGTAACAACAATGATGATTTGAAAAAGCTTAAGTACTTCATTTTAAAATAGTTTGGTTAATTATTCAATAAATCTACAATATCTTTGCATGCACTGGTCAATTTTCGGCAAATTGTTTTTACAGAATGCATTTATATCCAATTGCCAGGCGTACGGCAAAAAGGCGGACAATTCCCATTGCAAATGGTTAGCCTGCCAAGTTAATAAAAAAAACCTATTTTTTAACAACTGCCAATCTTTTGTTTTCTTTAGCAGAAGTTCTATGTTTTCGTATAGAGCCCGCCTGTTTAACAATTTATATTACTTTTAATCCAGGTCATTTTCCCATTTCCCCGTGAACCTGTCAAGAAGCGATTTATCGCTGATCTCTTTAGAAAGGGATGTTATAGTTTCCATCGGAACATCGTAAAGGTCCATTATCAGCAGTCCGTCAAGGGCATTGTTGAATTTGGGATCAATGTTGAAACCGATTATTTTGCCGCTTGTTTTGAGGTACTTTTTTAAAAGTACAGGTATGTGGTAACTGCTAGGCTCAATGTCGCTTATGAATTTATCCAGCTTTGAAATGTCGTCCGAATCCCCCAGTATGGCACTGGTATCAACATTTGTGATCTTAACCCTGAAGTTGTTCCTGGGTTTTATATATTTTGCAAACTCCTTATTGTAATAATTCTTTTTTACAAATTCAATTATCACGCTCTTGGAAAAGTTTGAGAAGCGGTTGCTGATGGTTACCGGTCCTAACAGATACCTGTATTCGGGATTCTTAATGAGGAAGTAAAGTATCCCTTTCCAAAGTAAAAAGAGCGGCATCGGTTTTTTCTGGTACTCCTTTATGATGAATGAACGCCCCAGTTCAATCGATCTGCTCAGCACCGGGTAGAACTTCCTGTGTATTTTGAAGAGGCTTTGGATATAAAAACCTTTTACACCGTATTTATCCATTATCTCCTTTCCTTTTCCTACCCTGTATGCACCGGCTATTTTGCGGGCTTCGTCATCCCAGACAAAAAGCTGGTTATAATAAAGGTCAAACTCATCTATGTCGATTTTCCTGTTAGTCCCTTCCCCCACATCCCTGAAAGTGATCTCACGCAAACGGCCTATCTCCAGTGTGAGGTTGGGCATCACCATTGTAGGTGCGCAGCATACAAAGAAGCTCCCGCTTTTGAAAAGAAGATAATTCTTTTTGATCTTTTCAATCTCTGCCGAAATCTTTTCTTCAGGAACGGGTTCTATAACCGGCTCTTCCCTGGGTGAGCGCCTGAGTGAGTAATTAAAGAATTTTTTTATTTCCATTGTGGTTCCCATTGCATATGTCTTTGCCCTCAGAAATCTCCCAAAGCGCGAAATGTCTGACATCTCATTCTGGTCCTTAACATTAACCGGGGAACCTATTCGGATCTTTATTACCTTCTTCTTTTTATTGAACAACTCAGAGGGCAGTTTGACATTGCGTAACATAGGGTGTATAAGTCCCAACATATGGAAAATACGGCTGTTGGTTCCCCTGAAGTAGACCGGTACAATGGGAACTTCCGCTTGTTTAAGGAACCTCAGCATCGGGTATTGCCACTGCCTGTCAGTTACCTCAGTCCATTCCTCATTTACACCTGAAATGGTCCCGGCAGGGAATACACCCAAAGGTTTTCCTTCTTTTAAATGGTTGCCTGCCTTTTCCACGCTTGCAGGGTTAAGCTTTTTTTCTCGGCTTGCTTCGTTATGAAACGGTGGAAGTATAAAATTTCTCACCGGTTCTATCCTTTGAAGCAGGAAATTGGAGACCATTCTGAAATCGGGTCTTTTCTCCCCTATCATTTTTATGAGAAGCAGCCCGTCAATCCCTCCGTAAGGGTGATTGGAGATTATTATAAAAGGTCCTTTTTCAGGTATTTTGGATAAATCTTCGTCGCTAACTTCATATTTCAGGTCTAGCTCCTTCAAAACAGCATCTATGAAGCCAATTCCGTTTATATGATAAGTTTTGGAATAGAGCTTGTTTATCTTGTTGAATTTCAGCACAAGCATTAAAAACCCGGCAATTCCCTCACCGCCAAGGTTTTTAAGTTTGGCAATCCTGAAAATATCCTCCGATCCTATAAGTTTCATAACTGGCAGATTTTTTGGTGTCTGTTCTCCACTGTTGGTCTCTCCTTTTTATGGCATATAAGTCTTCTGAGCTGCATGCATGAAAAAGGATCAGGTAAAGAACAGGATTATGAATGTAATAATACCCGAGAAAAAAATTACAACTCCTGCTATTTTGTTGATCCACCACAATCGCCTTAACCTGAAACTGCTTCTGAAGGAATTCACTATGCTCGACAACAGGAACCAGTAAAAAGCTGCTCCGATAAGAACACCTGATACAAGTAATACCGGACTAAAGTAGCTGCTCCCGTCAGACACCAGGCCAAGGCTTGCAAAAGCTGCAATAAAAAGAAAAATGGCAAGCGGATTGGTGAGGGTGATTATAAATACAGACAGGAAATCCTCTATAAGCCTGTTTTTCTTGAAGCGCTGCTTTCTCATCTGTATCCCCGGGTTTGTATAAAAGATCCTCACTCCGATGAATATTAGAAAAATCACACCTGCAATCCTGATATAGAATTGCTGCTCCTGCACAAAATTGATTATATATGTCAATCCAAGTACGGCAACAACGGCAAAAAAAGTATCTGCTGTTGCCGCTCCCAGTCCCGATAAAAAACCCGAAACCCTGCCCTTGTTAAGAGTTCTCTGAACACACAGAACTCCTATCGGACCGAGCGGAACAGAGGCTATTATGCCTATCAGTATCCCTTTCAGAAATAAGATAAAAAACATTTTTCAACTTTTATTGCAGACCTCCTGCAGGAGCCTTATCTTCCTTAACAAAAACAGTGCCTGAAATCAGTTCAAACAGATTTAACTGCTGTTCTTAACCATCAGCCGGGGCTCCATCATTTCAAGGATGGAGTATCTGAGCCCTTCACGCCCGAACCCGGAATTTTTCACCCCTCCGTACGGCATGTGGTCAACCCTTAAGGTTGAGGCGTCGTTTATCATTACCCCACCCACTTCCAGGTTGTTGAAAGCATGGTTCATTTCATCAATCCTGTTTGTAAAAACACCCGCCTGCAGGCCGTATTCCGAATTGTTAACCATTTCCACAGCCTTGTGGAAATCGTCATAAGGCTCAATAACCACTACAGGACCGAAGATCTCCTCTGCACAGACTTTCATGTCAGTCCTGGTGCCGGTTATCACTGTCGGTTCAACAAAAGAGCCTTCCCTTTTTCCACCGGTCAGTATCCTGGCTCCCTGCTCAACCGATTCATTTATCCACTCCTCGACCCTTACCGCATTTTCCCGGTCTATCAGCACCGAAATGTCAGTATTTTCGTCAGCCGGATCACCTGCTTTAAGCTTCCTGACAGCTGACACGAAACGGTCTGTGAATTCTTCGAATACAGAATCGTGAACAAAGATGCGCTGCACATGTATACAAACCTGTCCGGAGTAAGCAAAACCGCCTGTTGTGCATTTCCTGACAGCAGTTTCCAGGTCGGCCGATCGGGTTACTATCACACCTGCATTTCCTCCAAGCTCAAGGGTAACTTTTTTCTTGCCCGCATTTTCCTTCATTTTCCAGCCTACCGGAGGGGAACCTGTAAAGCTCAGCTTGCTGAAGCGGGGGTCGGTAACCAGACTGTTTCCTGATTCCCTGTCCATAGGCAGTACTGAAAGAGCACCCTTGGGCAGGGAGGTGAGGTGGATTATCTTTGCCAGTTCAAGAACAGAAAGAGGAGTTGAGCGTGCCGGTTTGAGTACAATGGGACAGCCCGATGCAATGGCCGGAGCAATTTTGTGTACCGCCAGATTCATCGGGAAATTAAAAGGAGATATTCCGGCAACAATTCCCACAGGGAAATATTTCACAATACCCTCTTTACCTTTTCCGCCAGCTGTCCAGTCAATTGACAGATATTCAGCCGGCAGCCGTTTTGATTCTTCAGCTGCAACAATAAAAGTCTGAGACGCCCTGTCAATTTCCGACAGTGCGTGTTTCACAGGCTTGCCTGATTCCTGTGACAAAACCGAAGCAAGATACTTTCTTTTGGATCTTATCTCCCCCGCTATGGTCATAAGAATACTGTATCTCTCGAAGGAAGGCAGTTCAGCCATCTCTTTCCTGACCTTTTCTGCCCGGTTTATTGCTTCATCAAGCTCTTCTTTTCCCGCGAGGTATGTTTTTGCAAATACATTCCCGTCCCACGGATTAATTACTTCCAGTTCCGTGCCGGTGCGGATGAATCTTCCGCCTGAATAAATAGTGTATTCTTCCATTGCTTAGAATATTTATTTTTACAAAAATAACCAAAATGAGATCATAATTTCATAATTAGTTGCTGCAATATAATCTCCCGGAAGTAAAAGTCCAAACCTCCATGCGTCATGATTGCCCGGGCTAACCTNTGAGGATTAATTCCATTTAATATTATCTTTGCAGATCAATACGGAGACACCTATGAGTTTTATCAATCTTGAAAAAAAGAGCTGGCAGTGGTTGCTCCTTATACTGCTTGCATCTGTGTGGGGAGCATCCTTCATTCTTATGAAGAATGGGTTAGCCTCTTTTTCCAGTATGCAGGTGGGTGCAATGAGGATTTTTTTTGCCTTTCTTTTTTATATCCCGCTTATAATAGTCAATTTGAAAAAACTCAACAGGAGCAACCTGAAATCTCTGCTTAAGGTAGGCTTCATAGGGAATGCCTTTCCCGCCTTACTTTTTGCAACAGCACAGACTGAAATAAGCAGCTCCCTTGCAGGAATTCTCAATTCGCTTACACCGATTTTCACACTTTTGGTTGGCATAATATTTTACAACAGCAGGGTAAGGCTATTAAATGTTACAGGACTGGTAATTGGTCTTGCCGGGGCAATGGGACTGGTTTTGAGCATCAACAGCCTGAATATTATCAGGGTAAATGACTGGTATGCGTTTTTTGTTGTTCTTGCTACAATTGGTTACGGTATCAATGTCAATGAAATAAAATTCAAGCTTAAGGAGCTCGATGGAGTGGCTATTGCATCGCTGGGGTTCCTCTTTATAGGCCCTGTTGCAGGCGCATATCTCTTATTCAGTGATTTTTCCGGAGCAATTGAATCCCCCCACTTCCGTGAAAGTTTGCTTGCGGTGACTGTGCTTGCATTTATGGCCAGCTTTATGGCCATAATACTTATGAACATACTGATCAAATACACTACTGCAATATTTGCAGCATCTGTAACTTATATAATTCCAATATTTGCAGTTTTCTGGGGTGTGGCAGACGGTGAGCTTTTCACTGTTTTTCAGGCTCTCTGGGCTGCCGTCATCCTTTTCGGCGTATACCTGGTAAACCTGAAAAAACAGGTAAGTATTGTAAAAACCGAAACCAGACTTCATGACACGCGGTAAAATGTATGCAATGTCAGTTGCCGGGGGTGTTGCTGCCGGGCTCACCTGGAGCGGCGTAAGCGGTTTTCTCCTTTTTATTGTTTTTATCCCACTTTTTGTTGTGGAGCAGCATTTTTATATTCGCAGGGAGAAGGTTTTTGCATTTTTCCCCTTTGCATTTCTCTTTTTCGTTTCATGGAATATAACCGCTGTCTGGTGGCTCATACCGGTGCATATCCTGGGAGGGATTTCAGTCATCATTCTCAATACATTGCTTATGTCATTCCTTTTCCTGCTTTTCTCAATTACCAAAAGAAATGCAGGTGAACGTTCCGGTTATGCTTCACTTATATTTTACTGGCTTGCTTATGAGCAGATACTTTTATGGGGGGACCTTTCCTGGCCGTGGCTCCATCTGGGAAATGGATTTGCAGGTGATATAGGTGCTGTTCAATGGTACAGTTATACAGGTGTTGCAGGAGGTTCGCTTTGGGTGCTGATGGTTAATATACTGCTTTTTTCCGCCTGGCGCGGATACTCATCCTTAAAGAGAGCCAGGGGATATATTCCACATCTCATACTTATTACCGTTATTGTTGCCGTGCCCGTTATCTTTTCATATTCCTTTTTTTCAGCTGACAAGGGCAGTAACGGGGAGAAAATTAAGATTGCCGTTTTACAGCCCAACCTTGACCCTTATACCGAAAAGTTCCGGGGGATGAACAGGCATGAAAGGGTGGATGACCTTTTGAAGCTGCTGAGAGAGTTTAATGTTGAAAAGGTTGATTATGTAGTTGCACCCGAAACTGCAATTGACAGTGTATGGCTCAGCAGGGACAATCCGCACCTGAAGCCGCTCTATGACTATATTGATCAACACAATATAAAAACCTTAATCACGGGGGGCACAACTTTCGAAGAGGTGCCGTGCAACATTGACGATCATGCTGTACGCAAAACCGGCGACAGAGAGATATGCTTCAGGGTTTATAACTCATCATTGCAGCTTTTGTCAGGGGAGATGGATTATTACCACAAGAGAATGCTTGTGCCGGGTGTAGAGAACCTGCCTTTTCACAGTTTTATACCGTTGCCTTCTTTTCTGATGGTCGATCTGGGGGGTGTTGCCGGGATATACTCGAAAGGTGAAGTTACTGAAGTGTTCAGTCATCCGTCTGTTATTGGCGGTGCCGGACAACTTGTCTGCTTTGAATCTGCTTACGGCAGGCTTGCTGCAGATGCAGTGAGGGAAGGAGCCGGTTTCCTTTCAATAATTACCAACGACGGCTGGTTCAGGGGAACAAACGGATATATGCAGCACCTGCGGCTCTCACGGTTAAGGGCAATAGAAACGGGAAGGCCTGTTGTAAGAAGCGCAAACACCGGTATTTCTGCAATTATTGACCGCCGGGGTGTTATTCTCAACCGGGGTGACTGGATGCAACGTACTGTGATTGAAGGGGAGATTATTCCGGGCACGGAAGTTACCTATTACGTTGCCCAGGGAGATTATATTGGTCGTACGGCACTTTTGTTTACAGGACTGATTATGCTTTCACTGCTGGTAAAGCGTTTTTCGGGGAGGGGCACAAGATAATGATACAGTGTTTACCCGGATTCCAAACTGCCTGTTCAGTAAAAAAACCCTTCAGGCCGCCTTATTCCTCAGCGCGTTACCGTTGTATGTAAGCCTCTTTTCCGCTGTCAAGGAAATTGACGAACCCTTCAATGCTGAGGCTGTATCCGTATGGGCCGGCAAGTATTTCCTGGTTATGGTCGAGCAACACAAAAAAGGGCTGAGTATTGGTATTGAATCTGGTGATCTGGTAATCAAGGTTTTGTTGCCCGATAGTTCTTTTTAACCTGTTGTCAAATTCCGATGTGTACCATTCCTCTTCAGGGAGCCTTGTCCTTTCATCAACATACAATGCTGCAATTACATAGTCTTCCCTCAGTCTTTGCAGCACCGAAGGGTCTGACCAGACCCTGGCTTCCATCTGTTTGCAGTTGGAACAGGCGTGGCCTGAGAAGTAAACAAAGAGAGGCCTGTCAAGCTCCCTTGCACAGGCAACTGCCTGATCAAGGTCAAAATACCCGTCAAGATTATGTGGCAGATGAAGGAAATCGTCATATTTCGGCTCGCTGCACAATGCAGTTTCGCCGCCTGTAGTGCTTCCGCTTATCTCCGCTTCGGAGATAATTGACCTTATATTGAAAGAATGGGTATGTTCAGGAGGGAGAATTGATGAAATTGACTTCAGGGGAGCTCCGAACATTCCGGGAATCAGGTAAACCACAAATGTGAAGGCTGCTATGGCAAGGAAAAATCTCGGCACCCCCACATGCTCCAGCTTGCTGTCATTTGAAAACCTGATCTTTCCGAGAAGGTAAAATCCCAGCAGTGTGAAAATTACTATCCATATTGCTATAAAAATTTCCCTGCCTAGTATGCCGAGATGATAGCCCTGGTCTATTATCGAGAGGAACCTCAGACTGAAGGCAAGAACTATGAAACCGAGAACTATTTTGACCGAATTGAGCCAACTGCCCGACTTGGGCAGTTTGTTGAGGTAAGAAGGGAAAATGGCAAGCAGTGTGAAAGGGAGTGCAAAAGCTATTGAAAAGCCAAGCATTCCAACTATCGGTTCGGAACCCGCACCCGATGCAGCTTGTACAAGTATAGCCCCGACAATAGGCCCTACGCACGAAAGGGATACAATCACAAGGGTAAGTGCCATGAAAAAGGAGCCGGCGAACCCTCCCCTGTCAGCTTTTTTGTCTGTTTTGGTAGCCAGGCTGCCCGGAAGTGTCAGCTCGAACATTCCGAAAAATGAAGCTGCAAAAAGAATGAACAGAATAAAGAATATGGCGTTGGGCAGCCAGTGAGATATCAGTGCTCCGGTGAAACCGGCCCCGACACTTGTCAGAGAGACCAGCAGACCTAATCCTGTATAGATCGCTATTATGGAAAACCCGAAAACAAGTGCATTTATAACGGAGTTGATCCTGTTCGACTCTTTCTGCATAAAGTATGAAACTGTCATTGGTATCAGCGGGAAAACGCATGGTGTAAGCAACCCTGCCAGTCCTCCAAGAAATGCAACAAAAAAGAATATCCAGATTGAACGGCCGGTGGCTGGAGCAGGCACAGTATCAGCGGGAGCTGTTTCAACTGCAGCTCCGCTTTCAGAATTTATACCGAACCGGAATTCAACCTGCTGGGGAGGCATGCAACGGCTGTCATCACAACTCATAAATTCCACATAACCTTCCAGAAAAAACTGTTCGTCAGACAGGACAGAAACGTATTGGGAAAATACAGCTTTTTCACTGAAAAGGTCCAGTTCCATGTTGAATGTAGGGTCGAATTTCCTTTCAGATTCTGTTTCCGGATTTATGTCACCCTCCAGTTCAAAATGGGATGATTCCGCAAAGCTGAAAGTGGTTGGTACAGGTCCGCCAGGTGGCACATCGGTAGAGTAAAGGTACCAGGTGTCGTCTATTGTTGCCGTGAATATGAGCTTCACCTCACTGTCAGATACCTCCTCCATTTCAAAATCCCAGGTAACCGGCTCAAGTATCTGGCTAAAGCCTGAAAATACGGGCATCAGGCACAATAAAAGTAATGCAGTCGATCTTTTTAAAGTCATTATTTCCGTTTTGCTATTATAACAATATAAACGTAACAATATTGACGAACTTATATGCAGATCCTGACAAGTGCTAATCCGCAGATAGCTCTTCCCCGTTTTCGTTGAAAAAACGGTATCCGGTCAATGGATATGATTCAACCGGCATGACTTTTATAATGCGTCTTTTTTTCAATGCCCATCTTCTCCTTATTGACCATAAACCCTTTTTAAGATATGCGTCAACAAATGGATGAACCCTGATCAGCACCTTGCGCGGCTTATGAGTTTCAATTATTGCATCCAGATCGTTTTCTATTTTTTCCACTACCAGTATACTCGGACTGATCTCTCCGCTGCCGCCGCATGACGGGCATTTTTCCATTGTTTTGATGTTCATCTCCTGTCTGACCCTTTGACGGGTAATCTGCATCAGTCCGAATTTGCTTAAAGGCAGTATGTTATGCTTGGTGCGGTCATAACCCATTGCCTCTTTCATTTTTTCGAACAGCTGTTGCTTGTTCTGTTCCGAATGAAGGTCAATGAAATCCACTACAATAATCCCTCCCATATCCCGGAGTCGAAGCTGCCTTGCAATTTCCTGTGCGGCAATAAGATTTACTTCAAGTGCCGTGGCTTCCTGGTCATCACTTTTTTTGAAACGGTTTCCGCTGTTTACGTCTATTACATGAAGAGCCTCCGTATGCTCAATTATGAGGTATGCCCCGTTTTTGCACGATACGGTCTTTCCGAAGAGAGCCTTTATCTGCTTTTCAACACCAAAGTGGTCAAATATGGGCGCTTTGCCCGAATACAACTTTACGATCTTTTCCTTTTCAGGGGCAATGGAGTTTATATACTCCTTCATGTCCCGATAGATCACTTCGTCGTTAACATAGATATTGTTAAAAGAGACATTCAGCATATCGCGCAGGATGGCTGAGGTACGGTCGAGCTCCTGGAACACCATTCGTGGCTTTGAGGCGCCTCTTATCCTTTCGTAAACTGCTTCCCACTTTTTTACAAGATTTTTCAGCTCACTGTCCAGCAGGGCTACTTTGCGCCCTTCAGCAATAGTCCGGACAATAACCCCGTAATTTCTTGGCTTGATGCTTTGAAGGAGGCGCTTAAGCCTGACCCGTTCCTCGCCGGAGCTTAATTTTTGTGAAACCGAAACCTTGTCTGAAAAGGGGATAAGTACAATATTCCTTCCGGCAATGGAGATTTCGCAGCTTAACCGCGGACCTTTAGTTGAAATAGGCTCCTTGGTTATCTGAACCAAAACAAGCTGTCCCGGCGATAAAACATCTGAAATTTTCCCGTCCTTTTCAATGTCGGGGTCAGGCTTTATGCGGGGAAGGTAGGGAGTCTTCCCCTTCTTGTTCTGCATTTGCTGAATGGTCTTGTAAAGGGTGCGGAACTGGGGACCCAGATCCAGATAATGTAAAAAAGCATCCTTCTCATAGCCGATATCAACAAATGCAGCATTGAGGCCGGGCATTATCTTTTTCACCCTTCCCAGGTAAATGCTGCCTACAGTAAACTGAACGTCGCTTTTTTCGGTATTTAACTCTGTTAACTGTTTGTTTTCTAATAAGGCAATTACAATTTCGGAGGAAGCAGCATCAATAATTAATTCTTTACTCACAATTCCTTAAATATTTTAGTAACAAGGATATCACATCAGCATGTTACCGGTATAACATAATAAACCTAAAGAAAAAGATTCTTTAGGTTTATTATAAGGCGGGAAAGAGGTAACATGAAAATGCTACCCTATTTCCTTTTTTTGTGCCGGTTCTTCCGCAAACGCTTTTTGCGCTTGTGGGTGGCCATTTTATGTCTTTTTCTTTTTTTTCCGCTTGGCATGAGAATAATATAGAATAATTAATAAATTTCAAGGATTTACTTAACGTAAGTTTTCACCTTGTTTACAAAAGATTTTGAAGGTTTAAAAGCAGGAATAAAATGTTCCGGAATAATGATAGTAGTATTCTTTGAAATATTCCTGGCGGTTTTCTTCGCCCTTTTCTTAACTATAAAACTGCCAAATCCACGAAGGTAAACATTGTTGTTCTTTGACAGGGAGTCTTTAACTGTTTCCATAAAGGCTTCAACAGTCTTCTGGACAGTAACCTTTTCTATTCCAGTGCTTTTGGAAATTTCATTTACAATATCTGCTTTTGTCATTTTAAAAAACTTTAGTTATCAACATATTAGAATTATATTTTCACTATGGATTGCAAATATAAATTATTTATAGATATAAATAAAAATTCCGAAAGATTAATTTTCATTAAAAACCCAAAATTAATAATTTTTTACAAAATAATGTATTTAAGAAGGATACTTGTAAACTGACAAAAGTTTCCGGATCGGAACCTGCCGGTCAATTTCACCGGACACCGGTAGCATATTCTAAAAACTCGGACAGGGAACTGCACCCACCCTGTTCCTTAAACTGCCAATGTCAGGGGCGTTGAAATTGTACATTATTACTATCTCATGTGCCCCGCCGGTAGAGGTTATCAGGTTTGATACCGTTATGTCATAACTGTAGCTGAAAGAAAGCTGGTTGTGTACAAGTCCGGCCGATATGATAAAAGCATCGTTATGGGTCGCGCTTGATACGGCCGGGATACCCCTGTACCACAAACCAACCCTGAAGGGCGCCCTGAAGTAGTATGCCCCCAGGTCAAGCTGGGATATATCTGCCTGGTTCTTGAAGTTAAATGCCAGTGTTATATTCTGCTCTTCCCTGCTAAGGATATTCTCGTATAGGTCTATTCTCACTCCGCCATAAAGTGAGATCCTCACCGGCAGGTAATTGAGATCTTCCGATATGGTGGTGTTCAGTCTCATAAGGTGGTCAAAGCTTGCCCCTATCCAAAACATATCAGTGAAAACGAGAAGTGAAGTAGTGAAATCTGCATGCCCGTTGTGCATTTCAGGCGCTGTTTCCCGGCTTACGGGGAGTATAGTCTCCCCGAAATACTGGTCGGAGAAGGTCAGCTTGTCGAAGTCGATTTTTCTCTGGTAGTAATACATTTGCAGTCCGGGCTGGATGAAAAGGTTCCTGGATGCCTGTATCCTGTAGGAGTAATTAAGCCCTGCCCTGGTGGTTGTCAGTTTACCGCCGCCGGAATTGTCATGCAGTATCATTATTCCCGCCCCGCTGTTTATTGATGGAATAAACTGGTCGTATGAAACGGCATAGGTAAGAAACCGGCCTGATAACTTCGGCCACTGGTCTCTGTAGTTTAAAATCAGTCTTCCCATGTTGGCAGAACCTGCAAAAGAAGGTCCCATATAGAGAGGAGCCGCGTAAAATTGCGAAAACTGCGGATCCTGACCGCCGGCATTTTTCCAGCTGAAAAACACTAAAAAGATTAAAAGCAATGTCTTTGTTTTCATCTTATTAAGTAAAGATCATATTATACATTATAATTCTAAAAATTACTGCCTCATCAGCAGGAAGTCCCCGGTTTCGTTAAACTTTTCGCCGTTGTTGTATACACCGCTCACCCTGTAGATATAAACATCCTCAGAGCAGAGTTTACCCTTGTGATACCCGTCCCAACCGATCTCCAGATCGGTTGACTCAAAGATGAGCACTCCCCAGCGGTTGTATATTTCCATTTTGTAATCCTCTATTTCACCGTTGAGTATTATGGGATAGAACACTTCATTGTTCAGATCGTTCGGATTGTACCTCCCGTCACCCGGTCCGTGCAGGTTAGGCTTGAAAGCCGATGGGAACCTCATCCTTGTCTTTCTTGTAACATTTATTGTTTCCGCATATGTTGTTGAATCAACGCAGTTTTCGGCTGACCAGACTTTAAGGCTGACCTTGTATTCCCCTTCCCTTTCGTAAATGTGGGCCGGACTGAATTCCGCGCTTGTGCTGCCGTCACCGAAATCCCACAGATACGACGATGCATTGGTTGAGTAGTTGTAACATACCAGCTCGTCATCGGGTATGTAAATCTCTGTAGGTGTCAGCTGGAAAATTGCTTCCGGGAGCTGATGCACAGTTATTATCCGTTCAGATTTTATCTCTTCACCGTCGGGTCCTGTTACAACGAGTTTCGATATATAACTGCCCGACTCCCCGTATGTATGCACGGGGTTCTCTTCAAGGGAGATATTTCCGTCGCCAAACTCCCACCTGAACGGGTAGCTGTCTGCCGATGTTTTCGTAAAGCGTACATCAAGGGGAGGGCACCCGTTATCACTGCTTACAGTGAATGAGGCGCTTGGCATCCTGAAGTATGATATCTGCACTTCATCTGAAGATACACAGCCGTCAATGTCGACAGACCATAAAAATGTGTTCGTCCCCTCCGAAAGTCCTGACACCCATGTATCGGGGGAGTAGGGGTCTTCTATTTCACCGTTCCCGGCGTAAAGCGACCAGCTGGCTGTGCCCCTTGGGGGCTCGTTGCCTGAAAGCTGCGCGGTATTCTCGTAAACAACCTGGTCGGGCCCTGCATAAACATCCGTCATATTGTTTGTAATGGCAATCTCATCCGACAATGAGCAGTTGTTGTTGGTGATCCTCCATCTCAAAACGTTAGTTCCCTGTCCCAGCAAGGTTACCGAAGTATTGTACCTGTTTTTGTCTTCAAATTGTCCCGAGCCGCTCATAATTATCCATTCCCCCGTGCCGTAAACCGGGTTTGTTGCATTGAGCTCCGCCGAATCACCGCATATGGCAATATCACTTCCTGCGTCGGGCACAGTAGGCATATCGTTTTGTATTGAAACATCATCTGTTGACGTGCAGTTTTCTTTGGTAATAGTCCACCTTAAGACATTTTTCCCCCGCGACAGGTTGGTTACCCTTGCGGTGTGGTACTCTTCATCATCAAAGTCGCCCGAGCCGCTTATCACGCTCCACGTGCCGGTGCCCTGCAGCGGCATGTTACCGTCAAGTACAGCGTTATCCTCACATATTGTCCTGTCAGAGCCGGACTGAGCTGTGGTAGGCTTGTTGTTCACAATCCTCACTTCACTCTGTTCAGAGCATTGTCCCTCGGTTACCGTCCATCTCAGAATATTTTCGTCAGGTGCCAGTCCGCTTATTGTTGTCTCATTGGAGTATGGGTCATCAATTACACCCGAGCCCTTTATTATACTCCACACACCTTCTCCCAGCTGAGGCAGGTTGGCCGTAAGCTGTGCCGAATCTTCACACAGCACCTGGTCGTTCCCCGCATGTGTGTCAATCGGCTGGTCGTTGTTTATTACCACCTCATCGGTGCTGGTGCATCCTTCATGGCTTACTGTCCACCTGTAGGTGTTCGAGCCCGGGCTCATGTTGTTTACCGCAGAGCCTGGTGAGTTCTCATTTTCAAAATTGCCCGAACCGTTTATAACCGACCATGTACCTGTGCCGACAAGAGGGTTCCTTGCGGCAAGTGTCGTTTCATCGGAACAGACCGAACTGTTTGAACCGGCAAAGGCGTCGCTCGGACTGTTGTTGACAACGTTTATTTCATCAAACGACACGCATAAGTTGTTGGTAATAGTCCAGCGCAGAATGTTGGTTCCCTTGTCCAGACTGCTTACCCTTGTGTTGGGATTGTTGGGGTTCTCAAACCTGGCCGATCCGGAGCCTCCCACAACACTCCATTGACCGTTGCCGTCACCCGGATTGTTTGCATTCAGCATCACTTCAGGTTCGCATGTGGTGATATCCCAACCTGCATCCGCTTCTATAAAATCATAGCTAACCTCTATCTCATCGTAACTTACGCATCCCTCGTTGTAAATTGTCCACCTGAAAACATTTTTCCCGGGTGCCAGGTCGGTAACAAAGGCTCCGGCGGAAGTTATGTCGTCGAAAGTGCCGGAACCGTTTATTACCGTCCACTCCCCCGTTTCACCTATTCCCGTGTTGGGAGTACTGGCGGACAACTGAACATGGTCGCTGCATACATTGACGTCGAATCCGGCATTCGCCTCTGTCGGCTTGTTACTTGTGACAACCAAATCATCCGAGGAGGTGCACTGGTTGTTCCTGATCGTATAACGCAGGTGGTTTTCCCCGTTTGCAAGGCCGTAAACAAAATTGTCTTCAAATTGCCCCGACCCGCTTATAACACTCCACTCGCCCGTGCCGATGCTCGGGGTGTTGGGGTAAAGCTCTGCAGTGCCGGAGCAGCTTTCCTGGTCCGGGCCGGCATCGGCTTCCGTGGGCAGGTCGTTGGAGATGATCACTGCATCGGATAATACACAGCTTTCATTTGTAATTGTCCACCTGAAAATATTGTTCCCTTTTGCCAGGTTTTCAACACCGGTATTATAAAGTTCAATATCCTCTATGTCGGCCGAACCTCCCTCAAGTGTCCATATTCCCGTTCCGATTACCGGCATGTTCCCGGCCATTGTAAATGAATCGGAGCATATTGCCCTGTCAGGACCCGCATTTGCCGCGGTTGGCTTGTTGTTTACAATTATTACGGTATCGTAATACTCGGTTGCACCTGCTGAAACGCTCCACCTTAGAATATTAGTTCCGGTGGCAAGATTTGTTACAGGTGTATCCCCCCTCGTGTTGTCTTCAAAAGACGCCGAACCCTGCTGTACAGTCCACACACCAAAACCGAAAGAGGGCTCTGCTGCGTTAAGGTTTGTTTCATCCTCGCAGAGAATTTGATCCTCGCCGGCATAGACCGATTCAATGCTGCCGTTTTCAATTGCAACATCGCTTGTTGATTCGCAGTTTTCGTGACTTATTGTCCAGCGGAAAGTATTTGTTCCCGGCACCAGATCAGTTACATAGGCTGTGTTCAGCTCATCATCGTCAAAAGTACCTCCGCCGCTTATTATTGACCATTTACCGGTGCCAATATCCGGATCGTTCGCTTCCAGCTGCACCTCGTTGACGGTTATCTCCTGGTCAGGCCCGGCATAGGCGGGTGTCGGCATATTGTTTACAAGCAGTAGGGTGTCCCTGTATGTGCAGGTTTCGTTGCTTACCGTCCATACCAACTGGTTCTCCCCCCGTGCCAGTCCGCTAACCTGGGTATTGTGGCTGCTGTTATCCATAAACAGCGCGGACCCCCTGTAAACCGACCACTCACCGGAAAACCCGCCGGGCAGGGGATCGGCTTCCAGTGTGGTGCGTGATTCACAAAGGAACTGATCATGGCCGGCACTGTAAATGGCTTCGAGATTATTTACCATTACCGTATCGGAAAGAGAGCAACTGTGATTTGTCACCGTCCATGCAAGCTTGTTGTTGCCCGGATCGAGATTGTGTACTCTTGTTCCGGGATCGTTCCTGTCATCAAACAGACCGCCACCCGTAATTACCGCCCACTCTCCCTGTCCGGCAGAAGGAGCCTCAGCATTCATCCACGCTTCTCCGTTGCAGCTTATCTGGTCCTGTCCTGCATATACCGGGTCGGGGCGGTGATTGGTTATTATCACGGAATCAGTTGATTCACATCCGTTTTTCGTTACCGTCCAGTATAGCTTGTTGTCGTTCTCACCGAAGTTGTATGCTTCTGTTCCTGGCCTGTTTGCTTCCGAGAATGATGCGGAACCCTCCGCTACGCTCCATAACCCTGTTGTTCCCTCCGGAAGCGGTGAGCCGGAAAGGTTTATCTCCTCCGAACAGATTATCCTGTCTTCCCCTGCATCCACCAACAGCTTGTTGTTGGTCACTTTTACCGTATCCGTGGCAGTGCAGGCATTTTGACTAATTGAGTATACAAAACTGTTTTCCCCCATTGCAACTTCCGAAAGTTCCGGGTTGTGAATATCTGTTGCGGAAAAGCTTGCATATCCCTGAACGGTCTCCCAGTTTGCCGTTGCCCCTGCAGGTATCTCGCTGCCGTTCAGTGTTATTTCGCTGCCGCATATATTCATGTCGGCTCCCGTATTAACGGAAGGCGGTGCATCAACAACCACCGTGAACGGCGGAGAGAAAGTGCCTTCGCCGCAGTCGTTCACTCCCCTTACTATTATTGTCTGGTCTCCTGTTGCAGCATCGTTTGCAAAATTAACCCTTATTGTCCTGGTACCTTCACCCTGCACAATTTCCGCACCAGGGGGCAGTATCCACTCATAGCCGGTTGCATCAGGTATCTCATCAACTTCATAGATCACTCCGGTATCGCCCCTGCAAACATTTTCGTTGCCCGGGCTGGAAATTATACTGCCTGCTTCGCCGGGCAGCTTTTCCACTGTTATGTAGTGGTCGTCCGATACCGGTCCCTGTCCGCAGGAATTTGCTGCACGCACTTTTAGCGGACCGCTTTGTGCTGTCGGGGAGAAATCCACATGGACGGACCTTGTACCGTTGCCTGAAGAGATGTACGCCCCGTCCGGGAGTGTCCAGACATAAGATGAGGCGTTTTCGACGGGAGCCGTTTCGAAAAGTATGTCAATGCTTCCCTGGCATACGGTTGATAAACCCGTTACCGTTTCCGGTTTGCCCGGAAGCAGGGTCATTGCAACAGTTACGGAACCGTTCATTCCGGTTTCACAACCGTTGGCGTTGACAGAGGTAACAGTGTAACTTCCCGGTGTTTCTTTTAAACCGAAGCTTATTGCACCGCCGGTACCCGTTTCACTTCCCGTTACAGTTGAACCGTCAAGCCAGAGAGTATATTCAACCCCGTCTGTTGAGCCGTCAAGTCCTATCTCAACCCCCTCATCTCCTTCGCAGAATGTTCCTCCCCCGGTGATATCGAATTTTTGCGGCAGGTCATGTATGGTTAAAGTAGCGGTGCTTCTTTCGCTTTCACATCCATAGCTGCTTGTCTGCGATACATGGTAGGTATGGCTGCCCGTGCTTGTGGCTGAAGGGATGTATTCATTTCCTGAATAGAGCGGGGTGACAGCTGTAGGGGAACCGTACCATCTGATGTTTTCCCCCTGGGCAATGAATACCGGTGAAGCTTCTCCCTTGCATATTTCGGCTTCGGTGGGACTGACAACGGGGGCTGACGGTTCCGGCCTTATGGTGAAAGTTGCCTCCGCCGGCTGGCTTTCACATCCGTGACTGTCGGTTTGTGTGGCATAATAAACATAGCTGCCCGGGGAACTGACCGAAGCATCGGGGGTAAAATAATCCCCTGCAGAGAGTACCTCTCCATAAGGCTCATCATACCACCTCACGGATGATCCCGTAGCATGCAACTGTGTGTTGGCGGCTCCTTCGCATATTTCCGCATCTGTTGTTACCGTTTGTGCGGGCAGGTTTCTTACCGTGTATGCAACCTGTTTATATTCACTCTCGCACCCGTTGCTGCCCGTTTGTGTTACATAATAGTAGTATGTACCGGGTTGTGTTACCGGCGGTGTGTAGTTGCTGCCCTCATGCACCAGGTATTCGGGATGCAGGTTGCTGTTCGTGTACCACCTTATATTCTCTCCGGCGGCGGTTAATGTTTCCGGTTCACCGCCCTCGCAGGCATATCCGTCCTCAGCTGGAGGGATGGGGGGTGCGTCCCGGTCCTCTTCAACGTCGGTATAAAGGGTTGCGCTGCATCCTGTAGCATTTGCAGTTACAGTGAGGTAATACCTCCCCCCGCTATCAACATTTACCACGTTGTTGGACGGGTTGTCGATATTTCCGGGTCCCGTCCAGGAATAACCCACATTTTCGGTGTTTGAGCTGCCTTCCAGTGTAACGTAACTGTTTTCGCATGTCACCATTTCCGGATCGGGTGTGATCCATATATGGGGTGTTTCCGTATTTTCGGTTACAATAACATCATCAACCGACTCACAACCGTTGTCCGGGTCGGTGACGGTCAGGAAGTACCTGTCCGGCTCGCTCACCCTCGGGTGTTTGGAAGTCGGGTTGGCTATGGGACTGCCTGATTCGGATGTCCACTGGAACAAAGCCCCTTCAGTCAGAGAGCTACCCGAGAGGACAACCTCATGCCTGTCGCATGTAAGCTGGTCGGGCGACTTGTCAACCGATATATGAGGCGGAACGGTGTTTTCAAAAACCTCCACCTCCTTAACGGAAGTGCACTGGTTTGAGTCCCGTGTGACGGTAAGCGTGTAGATGCCCGGTGAAAGAACTACCGGGTTCGGCTTGTTTTCGTCACCTGACCTGATCGTTCCGCTTCCATCGGTTGTCCAATAGTAGCTTACATTGCTCACAGTTGATGTTGCGTTGAGCTGGACCTCCTGGTTGGTGCAGGTGATCTTGTCGGGTGTGGATACAAATACTTCTGCCGGCTCCAGATCTTCCTCAACTAATATGGAAGCCTGGTTTGTACAGCCTGTTTGCGGATTGGTAACGGTAATAACGTAAGTGCCGGCCATATCGACCACAGGCGTATGGGTTGTTTCATCCTCAACAATGTTCCCGTCTGCCGTTGACCAGGCAAAAGAGTGTGAAGGGTCGGCCGGACTGCCATAGAGGGTAACGGTTGTATTGCCGCAGGTAAGCATTCCGGGATAGCTGTCCACATCTATGAGAGGCACATCTTCCGTGTGGCCAACCGTAACCGTTGCCGATGAGGGGCAGCCGCTTACAGGATGGTGAACTGTCAGTGTATACTCTCCCGGTGCATTTACCGTTGCCTCAAACGAATATCTGCCCTCCACGATATGCCCCCCTTCAGTTGTCCATACCGGGTCAATTCCTTCCGGACTGACACCGCTAAGGGTAAGCGATTCGGTCCCGCAATTAAGTTCGAACGGTCCGCCTGTTATTTCCACATCGGACACATCGGTGTTCATTAATACATTTACGGTATTGAAGCTGGTGCATCCGTTTATCCTGTCGGTTACCTCCACCGTGTACTCTCCCGGTTCATTAACCCATGCAATATCGCCGGTTGCATTTTGTATTGTTCCGCTGCCGGTGGTTGACCATAAGTAGTCAACCCCTTCGATATAGGGGGAAACCTTCAGCTCCACCCATTCCGTATTGCACGAAAGCTCTTCCGGTGTCACTACCTGGGGAATTTCAGGTGAAGTCAGGTTTTCACCAACCGTTACGGTAGTCTGGGCGCTGCACCCGTTTCCGGTTCGTGTTACGGTAAGTGTGTAATCGCCCGGCAGGTCTACTTTGGGCATTTCCGTTGTTCCGTCCTCAATGTTGCCCGGTCCGTCCCACAGATAAGTCACGCCGGGAGTAGGACTTGTACCGTAAAGCTCCGATTGCGGGGATTTACATGTTATGTCGGGCGGTGAATTGTCTGCATACACTTCCGGTGAAGTTGTGTCTTCAAACACCTCGATACTTTCAGCCGATTCACACCCGTTGTTGTTGTCTGTAAGCGTCAGGGTATAAATGCCCCCTCCGGATACCGTAACAGACATGTTGCCTGTGCTTCCCGAAATGGATCCGTTCCCGGTTGACCATTGGGGCGTTACCGGTGAAGCGGTTGTTGTGGCAACTATTTCCACCAGCTGGTTGTCACATGTCACCATACCAGGATCGTCAAAGAAAATTTCCGGCTCTTCCAGGTCACTTTCCACCTCTATCGTTTTGGAAGAAGTACAACCTGTTTCGGGGTGTGTTGCAATCAGTGTATATTCTCCCGCCACTGTCACGGTGGGTGTTGTTGTATGATTGTCTTCTATTGTCCCGGGTCCCTCCCAGAGAAGAATGGCATCCGCCGGATCGACATAAGATTCGAGGGTTGTTGACGGGTTCGAGCAGGTTATCTTTGCCGGCATTTCCGGCGGGAAGGTTATGACGGGCGTATCGCTTTTCATTTCAACGGTTACTTCGACACTCTCAGGGCACAATGTAACAGGGTGAAATACCGTCAAAATGTACGTGCCCGGGGAATCCACGGTTATCTCCTCGTTATCCGGGTTGGTTAATATATTCCCCCCGCCTGTTGATTCCCAGCTAAATATGGAACCGGCAGTTGAGGAGCTTCCCCTCAGCACTGTAGTTGTGTTACTGCAGCTTAAATGATCGAAATCCAGTACCTCCACATCTTCGGGCAGTTCATCCTCCAAACTGACTTCCACATCCCTGGCAGATATACAGCCGTTGTCACCTGTAGCTTCCAGGGTGTACAGGCCCGGTGTGTCAACCCAGGGTGTGGAGGTTGTTTCGCCGGTTATTGAGGCGCCTTCAGGCCCCGTCCAGAGCAGTGTCGCCCCGGGGGCATAGCCGTTCAGTTGCACTTCCGTGTTGCCGCAGGTAAGCGGATCCGGATCTGTGTTGATGGTGATATATGGGGCATCTCTATCCTCTGCAACATCAACCGATTCTTCCGAGATGCATCCGTTGGAGGGATCGGTGACAAATATGGTGTATGTGCCGGGACTGTTCACAGTGGGAGTGAAGGTTGTGCTGCCCGAATGGATGTTGCCGTCGGTAGTATTCCATTGGACGCTTACCGGACTGGTGGGAGAGGAGGCAGAAAGCTCGATGGCGGGGTCGTTGCATGTGATTAACTCCGGCGTTTCAACCGAAACACCGGGTGGCGTAAGGTTTTCCCCGACATCGATACTGTTTTGTGCTGAGCAACTGTTGGAATTGTCGGTAACGGTAAGTGTGTACGTCCCTCCCGAGGCCACGGTAACTGTTGCCTGGTCTGCTCCCGATAAAATGACACCGCCGGTTGTTGTCCACTGGTAACTTGCACTTGCTGCAGATGTTTCGCTTTGAATGTCAACCGTTGGGTTTGCGCAGCTTATATCATTCGGTGATACCGGAAAACCCACGGTCGGGGTAGTTGTGTCTTCAATTACAGTAACTGTGGCCCAGGAAGTACAGCCGCTTACAGGGTGTGTTACGGTAAGGGTGTAATCACCCGGCTGGTCGACAACCGGGGTTTCCCCGCTGCCTCCCGATACAATGCCCGGGCCTGACCAGTGAAGCGATGCTCCTTCAGTTGTTGATGTGCCATACAGTGTGACCGTTTCCGATCCGCAGTCGATTGTACCGGGATTGCTGTCAACCCAAACGTGCGGCTCCTCATAATCGGTTTGCACCTGAACGTTGTCGGATGCGCTGCACCCGTTGGGCCCCGTTACGGTAAGTGTATATGTCCCGGAAGCATCAACAAACGGGTTTTGTGATTGGGGATCGGAAATATTACCCGGTCCTGTCCAGTAGTAACTGACACCTGATGTTGAAGATGATCCGGAAAGCTGAACAGTGCTGTTTATGCAGGATATCTTCTCCTCTGCGGGATTGACCACCGAAATGTCCGGAGGCGCCGTGTCTTCGTCTATTACGACAGATTTGACTGTTGTGCAGCTTGTTTCCAGGTTTTTAACGGTAACCGTATAATATCCTCCGCTTCCTATAACCGGTGAAGAGGTGTTTTGCCCTGACAAAATGGTGCCTCCCGCGCTGGCACTCCACGAGTAGCTTACAGGGAAAGTGCTTGTAGTGGAAGCCTCCAGGCTTATTTCACTGTTGTTGCAGGTAATGACAGACGGATCGGGCAGGGTTATCGAAACATTTTCAGGTGCAGCGTCATCCTTTATAACCGATAATTCACCGGATGACGAGCAGCCGTTAAGGGTGGCCGTTACTCTGTATGTGCCTGCGCTGACTGCTTCCACGCTGCTTTCATCCTGGCTTCCGTCTATTATGCCGCCATTGTGTGCCGTCCACCACCATTGCGGGTCATCATTGGAATAGGCCGATAATAAAACGGTGTTGTCCGAACAGTCAATATTCCCCGGAACGGGGTTTAACCCAAGGTGTGGCAGGGGTGTAACGGTTATCTCCAGTTCGCCCGGAGTGCCAGTTCCGCATACGTTTACAGGTGTTACCGTGATGGTACCCGATTGGCTGCCAGCCGGAAAATCGGCTATTATCTGCCTGCTTCCCTGCCCGCTGTAAATCTCCGCACCCTGTGGTACTTCCCACAGGTAAGAGGATGCATTTTCCACAGGGTCAACGGAGAAGAGAATGTTCATCGTTTCTTCGCAAAGGTCTGTTTCACCGGTTACCGGTCCTGCCGGTGAGGGTAGCGGACTTACGGTAATACCGGCTGAAGAAGAGACTCCCTCGCCGCAGTCGTTTACACCCCTTACACTCAATGTTCCCGATTGAGCGTTGGAGGGGAAAAAAAGTATTATCTCCCTTGTGCCGTCCCCTGAAATGATGGATGCATTGGGCGGCAGTGTCCATTCATATGAATCTGCACGCAATATTTCGGGAACCGAGTATATGACTGATGAGCCCGGGCACACTGTTTTGTTACCCGTTATAGATTGTGCTGCGCCGGGGAATTTTTTTTCCTCCAGTACCGCTTCGCCTGCCATTGTTGAAGAGCAAAGAGTGTTCATGTCGGTTGCCCCGCAAGTGTAGGTGCCGGGATTGTCAAAAAACCCGTATGAAAAAGGTGAACCGGTGCCGTTTTCTGAAGTTACAAGATTACTGTTCCTGTAAAGCATATAGTTTACATCTGTTGATGAACCGCTCAGGCCCACCTCCAGCCCGCCGCTTCCCTCGCAGTATTCACCACCTCCTGTAACGGAAAAGACTTCAGGAAGAGGGTTGACTGCCACCTCTATCTGGTCGGTTGCAGTACAGCCTGTATCTGTGAATGTTCCGGTTACACTGTACGTTTCTGTAGATGAAGGTGTGACGGAAATGCTTTCACCCTCCTCGCCGGTGTTCCACAAATAATGATCAGCCGTACCCGAAGCCGTCAGTGCGGCGCTTTCACCTTCGCAAATGGCAATATCCCCACCTGCATTAACCGATGGGAGAGGGTTAACGCTCACCGTCACCTTGTCGGTTGACATACACCCTTCCTCATTTGTAACAGCAACAGTGTATTCTGTTGTTGAAAGGGGCGAAGCCACCGGGTTGTTTATAAGCGGATTGCTGAGTCCCGTTTCCGGGGACCATTGGTAGCTTGTCCCGCCGGTTGCATTGAGCTGCACCTCTTCTCCCCGGCATATAACTTTGTCGGTTCCCGCAATGGCGTTCGGCAGGATGTTAACGGTAACCGTAACGTCATCGAATGCTGTGCAACCGTAAATATCTGTTACTGTCAATGTATAAGTTGTAGTGGTTGAAGGAGATGCAACAGGATTGGATACGGTTGTTTCATTAAGTCCGTCTCCGGGAGCCCAATGGTAGCTCACTCCCCCCG
>SL_3KL_010_SEDDRAFT_10000623_pt1 | contig 29827 bp, 24 predicted proteins | sample SodLakKL_010_SED_2_FD_10381 | JGI IMG/M metagenome (IMG submission 10381)
GCTGACCAAGACCGGCCGGCTGCAGCAGTTTGTCGAGTACCTGTTCGTACATAAAGGTTAGTGCTCCGGTTGAACTCCAGATATTCGGACGAATACCTGGTCTTTCAATCGCGCGGCAGGGTGTCGGGCACGATGACCTGCTCCTCGCCTTCTTCATCGGTCACGCGTGCCTCGACCAGTTCGACGACTGGCTCGTCCCAGCTGCCGGAGATGGCATACCGTGCCTCGGCGATACCGCGCAGCGGTCGATCGAACAAAGTTTGCAGGACCAGTCCGGCGGCGGCACCTACGGGGCCACCGGCCAGAACACCCAGGATAGGCAGGGTGCCGCCAACTCCCGGCTCGACGACCAGGTACTGGTCGTAACGGCGATCGACCATGTCGGTCGATCCGCTGATACGAATGCGGGCAGCCGGCGAGTCGACTTGCAGGTCCTCGGTGACGGCCAGGCCGTCGGCCAGATCGAATCGGCCCTCGATGCGATCGAACTTTAGTCCTTGGGCAAACACATCGCGAAAATCCAGTGCCAGCCGCCTGGGAATGGTGCCGATACTCACCAACCCCAGCAGGCGCCCGGCACCCGGTCGCGCTTCGGGAATCAGGCCATCGGCGATCTCGATGGCCAGGCTGCCGTCGAATCGCTGCAGGGAAAAATCATGGGGCGCTCCCGGCCAGCGGCCGATGATATCAGCCTGGGTGCGGGCTGCCTCCAGACCGGTTTCGTAGCCCAGAGCGGCCAGCATGTCCGTCAGGCTGGCGGTAATCAGCCGCCCCTCGAACTCACTGTACGGACCGTCGTCCGTTTCGATCCAGCGCCCGCCACCGCGCAAGTCCAGGGTCGGTCCGTCCGCCTCGACGCGCTCGATCTCCATGCCCCGGCTGGCAGAGTGTGCCTCAATGCGCACGCGGCCGATATCCAGTTCGCGATAGCGCAAGTCCTCGATCAGCACATGCAACGGTGGCAGCCCGACCGGGCTTGCGGTGGACGTCTGCCCCGGCGCCAATGCGATTTCCAGATCCATTTCTTCGATATCGGAGCTGTCGTCGAGCAGGTGCAGGTGCGCCAGGTCTATGGCAAGCACGCGCCCGGAATCCAGCGGCACCGGCACCGTCGCGTGACCCTGTGCGCCGGCGCCATCCAGACCGACTTCCCACGCCTCCCCACTTCGGGTCAACTCCAGATCGACGCCCTCCAGGTACAGATCTCCCCAGGCCAGTCGGCCAAGCGAGAGCCGCGAATGTCCAGCCAGGCCACCGGCTGTTGCCGCGGGTCGGAACAATCCGCCTGTCACGCGTGACCACGGCTCGAGATCGAGGTGCCCGAGTTGCCCGTCGAGCGCGAAGCCCGGCGCATCGGGCCAATCCGGCCGGGCTGCGTAGACGCCGACCGCGGTGCGCCATTCGTCCCCGTCGCGCCTGGCGCCAAAATCGAACCGATCAGCCAGCGACAGCTGAAAGCGGGCCTGATCCTCTCGCAAGCGGGCAGAAGCCGTCAATGGCCAGGACTCGGGCATCAGCTTGGTCAACGGGTCGGGCAACTCCAGGCCCAGGCCCTCGAGATCTCCACTCAAGGCCATTTCCAGCCCTTCATCCTTGGCATCGAGCCGGAAACGCCAGTAGGAACTGCCGATAATGCGCTCCCCCAGCATGGCGGCAAGGTCGGCATCACTGACCAGGTCGGCCGGGTGCAGCTCGGCACCGACTTCCACACTGGCCGGGGCCTCGAAACCGGCCACCAGGTCGAGCGTCAGCATGCGCTCACCGGCCATGGCCTGCAGGGCCGCAGGCAGCAGTTCATGACGATCGAAGAAAACCGTGCCGCGCAAGTCCGACAGCCCGATGCCAACCTCCGGCAGGGCAAACCCAACCCCGTCGATGCTGACCTCGCCGTCGAGATACCAGTCCTGCATGCGCCGGAACGGGAGGGTGACTTCAGTGGCAAAGTCCAGTGGACCAGACCACCGGGTTTGCTCGAACAGCGCCTGCCAGCCGGGGACCGGCATTTGTCCGAGCACCTCGGCCAGGCTGGCAGCATCGGCTTGCTCAGCCGCTGCCAGGAAAGCCAGTTCGGGCTCGGTCAGATCGGCAATGACGACCTGATCCACGGACAGATCCAGGTTCGCCATGCCTGCCGCGGGCACCTGGCCGAAAAGACTGCGACCGAGAAACTCGACATGACCGCGATACAACCGGGCCAGAGGCCAGTCCGGCCAGTAAGCCATCTCGGCATCGCTGAACTCAATCTCGGCATGAAAGTCACCCGGATCGAAATCTGCCGCCCGTTGCCCTGCACGCATGTGAAACAACAGGCTGCCACTGGCCTGGTCGACATTGACCAGGGCCTGATCCAGCCATTCCAGGGTCTGCGGAGGAATGATGCCGTGCGGGAGCCACGGGCGTGGGTCGCCCGTCTCGATTCGATCGACCTCGATCCCGAAGTCCAGAAAAGGCCGTTCATTTCCCAGGTAAATCCAGCCGTCGGCCATGGCATCGATCACCTCGTGCGCAATGGCCAGGTTGTCGAACTGGATACTGTCGGGCGCCAGTAGAAGGCGCCCCTCGATGCGGTCCAGGCTGACCGTCTGCCGGAGCAACCTTGGCCACTCCACACTTGCCGGCCCACGCGGCGTCACCGCCACTCGGTCACCATCAAGAGCAAACGTCGCATCCAACCCATCCACGCCGGGAACGGGATCGGTGGGCGAAAGCACCAGGCCATCGAGTCGGGCTTCCATTCGATGCAGCCCATCCCCGCGGCGATACACCGTCAGGACCTCGCTCAACTCGCCCGCAAGCCGCTCGGGCCACCATGGGAACAGCCCGGCACCAGGTGTGGCCAGGCGGTGCAACTGATCTAGGTCGAGATAATCAATACCAACCCCCCAGAGCCGGTCGCGCTGAGCCAGTGACAAGCCCGTAACCACACGATCGTCGCCAATGGTCAGTTCGATCAGTTCGGCATCGACCCTGCGTCCCTGGCGAACCATCTGCAGGGCACCGTTTACCGAATCACGCGAACCGCCACTGAAAGTGAAGTCGACATCGAGATGCGCACCATCCTGCGGCGTCCAGTCGAACCAGGCGGCCGCTTCAAGGAGCCGGTCCTCCAGTTCGAGTTCCGGCGGCAGGAACTGCCGGGCCGGACCGGCATCCAGTTCCAGTTCCGGCACCCCCAACCAGGCACTGACACTCCCCAGTCCCCCGTTCAGGTGCTCCGCTCGCAGGCGCAGTTCCAGCATCGAACGCTCGTCACCGGCCGGGTGCATACGTCCGACCAACGCCGTTCGACCAATGGCGCGTTCGAGCTCGGCCTCGGGCAATTGCCACTCGGTGGTCGGCAGGCGACGGGGTGCGACCCGCAACTGGACATCGCGCAACACCAGGTTGCCGGTCAGCACTCGCTCGGCCGGCATGCCCTCGCCCATGCCGAGCTGGCCACCTCCGGCCAGCCGCATCCCCCAGCGTCCATCCTCGTCCTCCACCAGCTCGATATCGAGGCCCAGCACGACGAGATTCAGCAGGTTCTGGTCCCGCTGGAACAACCCCGGCAGGTGCACCTCCAACTGGGCACTGTCAATTGTTGCCAATGGTTCATCGGACTTGCCAACGCGAACCGAATGCAGGGTGAACTGCGGAGTTAGACGCGGCCATTGCGCCTCCAGCCGGGCGATTCCGATCGGCATGCCGCTGTGCTCGCTGATCTGCGATTCCAGCCACGGACGGATCTGATCGACATGTGGCACTAGAGTTCTGCCCACACCAACCAGCACGGCCGTGAGGATGATCAGAACCGCACAAAGCGCCACCAGCGTCGTCGCCAGTCGCTGCAAACCGGTGCGAATCCAGCCACTTTGCTTGCGCATTCGACTCAAAGCAGGACCACGTCGAACTGTTCCTGACCGTATCCCTCTTCTGGCTGAAAGCAGATGCTGGTACCGAGTTGCTCGGTCAGCTCGGCGATGGTGCGGTTGTGTTCCTCAAGGATTCTCTCGACCACCGTCGGACAGGCCATGACCCTGAGCTCTCCGGTGTCGAACTGGCGCACCGCGCGCAGGATTTCGCGGAAGATCTCGGAGCAGACGGTATCCACGCTCTTGACACGGCCGGTGCCCTCGCAGTTCCGGCAAGGTTCGCACAGGCGATGCTCCAGGCTTTCGGTGGTGCGTTTACGGGTCATCTCAACCAGCCCCAGGGCGGAGATATCGGACACTGTGGTGCGCGCATGGTCGCGCGACAGCGCGCGCTGCAGCGTGCGCAGGACCTGGCGTTTGTGCTCTTCCTCGCTCATATCGATGAAATCGATGATGATGATGCCGCCCAGGTTGCGCAGGCGCAGCTGGCGGGCGATGGCCTGGGCGGCCTCGAGATTGGTCTTGTAGATGGTCTCCTCGAGATTGCGATGGCCCAGATAGGCGCCGGTATTGACGTCCACCGTGGTCATGGCCTCGGTCTGATCGATGGTCAGGTGGCCTCCGGACTTCAGCGGAGTCGTCCGGCTCAGGGCACGCTCGATCTCGTTCTCCACGCCATAAAGGTCGAACAGCGGACCGTCACCACCATAGTGCTCAATGCGCTCAACCCATTCGGGAAAGAAATCCTCGGCGAAACGTTTCGCACGGCGCCAGGTTTCCTCGTCGTCGATGCGTACCCGTTCGACCCCACCGTGCATCAGGTCACGCAACGATCGATACGGCAGGGCAAGATCCTCATACACGCACTGGCCCGGCTCAGCCCGCGCGGCCTGTTCCTCGATTCGCGGCCACAGCCGACGCAGGTAAGCGAGATCGCGTCCCAGGGCGTTTCCACCCACACCCTCGGCGTTGGTGCGGATGATGAATCCCGCGTCGCTGTCCTCGCCAACGAACTCACGCAGCCGATCGCGCAGTCGCTGGCGCTCTTCCTCGGCCTCGATGCGAATGGACACCCCCAGGCTGTCGACGCCCGGCAGGAGCACCAGGTAGCGCGAGGGAATGCTGAGCTGGGTGGTCAGGCGGGCACCCTTGGTGCCCAGTGGATCCTTGATCACCTGGACGAGGATCTTCTGGCCCTGGTGCAGTAACTCTGTGATCGGGGGCGTCGGCAGAGGATCACCGCTGTCGTTGAGCTCGGGCTGGCGCGGCACGATGTCAGCGGCGTGCAGAAACGCGGTGCGCTCAAGGCCGACATTGACGAAGGCGGCCTGCATGCCGGGCAGCACGCGCTCGACCCGGCCCATGTAGATATTGCCCACGTACCCGGCATCATTGATGCGCTCCAGGTAGAGTTCCTGCAGCTGGCCGTTCTCGACCACCGCGACCCGGCGTTCGGTCGGGGTGACATTGATCAGGATATCGTCGCTCAAGGCTCGCGCCTTCCCGGGCAGTTGCTCTCAAGGTGCAAGAATATCACCCCGCCGTGCACCGCACCGCCACCTTCTCAGCACAAGCGGGCGTGACGCAGCAGTTCGCCGGTCTCGAACAGCGGCAAACCGACTACTCCGGTATAGCTGCCATCGAGGCGACGCACCCAGACCCCGGCTGCCCCCTGGATGCCGTAGGCACCGGCCTTGTCCATTGGTTCGCCGGAGGCGATGTAGTCGCGAATCCATTCTGTTGGCAAACGGGCGAAGTCGACGAGCGTGGTGCTGAGTCGGGTCTCGACCCCGCCACCGGGATGCACCAGGGCCACGGCCGACAAAACTTCGTGGACCGTGCCCGACAGGCGCTCGAGCATCCCCCGTGCCCCTTCGGCATCAGCCGGCTTGCCCAGGCAGTCGCCTTGAAGAGCCACGGTGGTATCCGATCCCAGAACGAAACTGTCGCCGTACTCGCCTGCCACCGCCTGTGCCTTCTCCACGGCCAGGCGCAAGGTGTAATCGGCCGGTGTTTCCCCGGTGATCACCGACTCGTCGATATCGGCCGGCCGGACATCGAAATCGATGCCGAATACGCCGAGCAGTTCACGACGACGGGGAGAGGCGGAAGCGAGGATCAGGTTGCTCATTATCGGTGTTGCTGCCTTTTTCGGAGATCAGGTGGCGCGGGTTGCCGAAAAACGGAAAACGGAAATCGTAAAACGGGGGCAATCACAGTGGTCTCGTTCAATCAGTGCTGGCCAATGGCTGGTTACCGGCCATTGTCCAGCCCCGCCGGAATCGAAGCCGATGAGCCCGCCCCCGTTTTTGCATTTTTCGTTTCCCGATTCGCGTTCAGCCCCGATGATACGGATGCCCGCTCAAAATCGTCCAGGCGCGGTAAAGCTGCTCGGCGACGATGACGCGGACCAGCATGTGCGGGAGGGTGGCCGGGCCCAGTGACCAGCGCTCGCTGCAGGTGTCGAGCAGGCCACGATCCAGGCCGTCGGCGCCGCCGATGAAGAACCAGACCGGCCGGCCGTCGTGCTGCCAGTGATCGAGCCGTTTCGACAGCTTCTCGGTCGACCATGGACGCGCACCGATTTCCAGCGCAACCCGCAAGGCGCTGCCCGGCACCCTGGCCAGCAGGCGTTCGGCCTCCACGGCCGACTCGCGTCCGGCACCGGCCTTGCCGGCTACCGGCACTTCGATCAGTTCGAGATTCAGATGAGGCGGCATGCGGCGGGCATACTCATGCCAGCCGTCGGCGATCCAGCCGGGCATGCGTGTGCCGATGGCGGCGACGGCCAGGTCCACCGTGCAAGCCCCTGGCTGTCAGGCCTGTGCCGAACGAGTCGCCGGAGGCGCCGACCAGAGCTTTTCGAGGTTGTAGAAGGCGCGCGTCTGCGGCTGCATGACATGAACGACAACGTCGCACAGGTCAACCAGCACCCACTCGCTCTCGCCGGTGCCCTCGATACCGAACGGCTTGATGCCCGCAGCCTTGGCCCGCAGGACTACACGCTCGGCCGCGGCCTTGACCTGCCGTGACGAGGAACCGCTGCAGACAATCATGTAATCGGCGAATGTGCCGCGTTCGGTGAGATCGATGACCTGGATGTCCGAGGCCTTGGCGTCTTCGAGTGTGGCGACGGCGAGGTCGCGCACTTCACTCGGGGAAGGAGTCTGATTTTCAGTCAACTACGGTTACTGCTCTAGGGATACCCGCCGACCATTCTACCCGTTTGCGAGTGCGCGGTCATCATGCACGTGATTTATCGACCCGCATAGAGCCCGTGCTTGCGGATATAGGCCAGAACGGTGGCCGGCAGCAGGAACCGCGGATCACGACCCGCGGCCAGTTGCTTGCGGATGTCGGTCGAGGAAATGGCCAGCTGAGTAACATCCAGGTTGCGAACCCTGCCGGCGGACTCGTTCATCAGAGCACTCGTGGAACGGACGCGCCTGAGCCTGAGTTCTTCGGCAACCGCCTCGGGATAGCGCGGCCGGCTGCGCGGTCGCTTCATCACCACCAGGTGGGCCAGATCGAATAACTCGCGCCAGCGGTGCCAGCCTTCCAGCTTGTTGGCCGCGTCCTGGCCCAGGCACAGAATGACCGGCACATTCCCTACCTCCCGGCGGATCGAAGCCAGGGTCTCGACCATGTAGGACGGGCCCTGACGCCGGACTTCGCGTTCGTCCACGGTCAGGTCCGGGTAGGGGGCCAGGGCGAGCTCCAGCATGGCGAGGCGGTGATAGGCCTCGGCCCCGGTGTGATCGCGATGCGGTGGCTGACCGGCCGGCAGCAGGCGAAAGTCGGTGACATCGAGCTTTTCGCTGACCTCGGCGGCGGCTCGCAAGTGGCCGTAGTGCACCGGATCAAAGGTGCCGCCGAATATGGCCGTCGCCTGTTTCATGCTGCGCACAGTTCGCTGCGATTGGTGGCGAGACCCACGCACAGACGCTCCAGCGCGACCCAGAACTCGCCTTGCCGGCTGGACTTGGACATGGCATCGAGATCAGCCAGCCGGGCCAGGGCCTGGCGCACGATGTCCGGTTGCAGTCGGCGGGCTGCTGCTGCCAGGGGCTGCTGGCGACTTTTCCACACACCCAACTCAGAAAATGCCCGGGCCGGCGGCATGTGCCGCACCAGTGCCTGGAATGCACCGATGTTCTGCAACTCGCGCGCCAGGGCGCCGACGACCATGGGCATGGGGGTGTCGGCTTCACGCAGGCCGCGGATGGATCGAACCGCCACACCGGGCTGACCGGCCAGCACCAGTTCAACGACGCGAAAGCTGTCGAAACGTGCACTGTCGGCGACCGCCTCGCGCACCTGATCCAGGCCGACCTGGCCACGACCGAACAACAGGGCAAGCCGCTCGATCTCCTGGGCGGCGGCCAGCAGATTGCCTTCCAGCCGTTCGGCCAGGAAAGCGGCGGCCGCGCGGTCGGCCTGGAGCCCACGCTGGGCCAGGCGACGACCGATCCAGTCAGGCAACTGATGCGGTTTGACCCGCCAGCAGGGCACGTAGACACCGGCACCGTCGAGGGCCTTCACCCAGGCGGTCTTCTCGCTGCCGAACTCCCAGTCATCGCATTTGACCAGCAACACATCGTCGCCGGCCTGCTCGACAAACTCACGCAATGCCGCACCACCTTCCCGCCCGGGCTTGCCCGTGGGCAGGCGAACCTCTACCAGGCGGCGGCTGGCAAACAGTGAACCGGTTTCGGTCGAGGCATTCAATTCACCCCAGTCGAAGCGGCCGTCGGTTTCGATGACGATCCGTTCGGCAATATCGGCCGCGCGAGCGGCGCGACGAACGGCATCGCAGGCTTCTTCGATCAGCAAGGGCTCCTGGCCGGCAACAAGGTAGACCGGATCCAGTCCCTGCTGCAGCCGTGCGGGCAGTTTCTCGGGGAACAGCTTCATGATTCGCCGACTGCCTCCAGCCGTCGCAGCAACCGCATGGTCATGGCACGCCGCAAATCGGCCTCGAGGAATTCCTGTTCGCGCTGGGCGGCCAGAATTTCCTGCTCGTCGAAACTGTAATCGCGTGTCAACTGCAACCACTCGCGCTCGATCAACACGTTGCCGTCGCCGTCTCGCAGCTCGAACTCGACATCGAACATGACAAGGAACTCGCGCACGCGGGCCTGGCCGGTAATGGTGAGGGGTTCGCGTCGCATGCGCTCGGCGAACACCTGCAGGGTCGCTGCCCGTTCATCGGGCTCGTTGACCAGCTCGACACCATTGGCTTCGAGATGACGGCCGAGTTCGCGAACGAAGGCCGAGCTATCGTCGGATACCTGCAGCCAGGTCCGATCCATCACCGCCGGCAAGCGTGCTTCACCGCGCAACTGGAACCCGCAAGCAACCAGCAGCAGGCAGGGAACGATCACGACCAGTGCACGCGGGGTCATTCAAGCAGCCACGATGTTGAGCAGCTTGTCGGGTACGTGGATCACCTTGCGCACCGTCTTGCCCTCGACGAAGCGCGAGACATTGGCATCCGCGAGCGCAGCGGCCTGCACACTGTCACGGTCGGCACCGGGAGCAACCTCGATGCGTCCGCGCACCTTGCCGTTGACCTGCACCACCAGGGTGACCGATGAGCGCACCAGCGCCGCCTCGTCGACTTCGGGCCAGCCGGCATCGAACACCGAACCATCGCAGCCGAGCTTGCGCCACAAGGCCTCCGACAAGTGCGGGGTGACCGGCGCAAGCAGTCGGACCACCGCCTCCCAGGCTTCCTGTACCAGCGCACGCTGGTTGTCGTCGGCCGGCTTGAAGCGCAGCAACTGGTTGCAGAACTCCATGATGGCGGCGATGGCGGTGTTGAAGGTGTAGCGCCGGCCCATGTCGTCGCCGACCTTGGCGATGGTCTCGTGCAACTGGCAGCGCAGGTTGGCCGCATCGCCCTCGAGCGGGCCGGGTCGGGCACCGGGCTGCACTCCATTTTCCACGTAGGCACCGACGGCCGACCAAATCCGCTTGATGAAGCGCCAACCGCCCTCGACGCCGGCATCCGACCATTCCAGCGACTGCTCGGGCGGTGCGGCGAACATGGAAAACAGGCGCACGGTATCGGCACCGTACTGGTCGACCAGCTCCTGCGGGTCGACGCCGTTGTTCTTGGACTTGGCCATCTTCTCGATGCCACCGGGCTCGACCGGCTCGCCGTCGGACTTGAGCGTGGCCGAATCGATGCCGCCCTTGCCGTCGCGCTTGACCTCGACGTCGGCCGGGTTGAACCACGCCAGTCGGCCCTGCTCGTCTTCCCGGTAGTAGGTTTCAGCCAGCACCATGCCCTGGGTAAGCAGGCGGGCGAACGGTTCGTCGACCTTCACCAGCCCCTCGTCGCGCATCAGCTTGGTCCAGAAACGCGCGTAGAGCAGGTGCAGGATGGCGTGCTCGATTCCGCCGATGTACTGATCGACCGGCATCCACTGGTCGGTTCGCTCGTCGACCATGGCCGAATCATTGTCGGCACAGGTGTAGCGAAGGAAGTACCAAGAGGAGTCGACGAAGGTGTCCATGGTGTCGGTCTCGCGCCTGGCCGCTGAACCGCACTTCGGGCAGGTCGTGTTGACGAACGCCTCACAGCGGTTGAGCGGATTGCCCGAGCCATCGGGCACCAGGTCCTCGGGCAGCCTGACCGGCAGGTCTTTTTCCGGCACCGGCACGTCGCCGCACGACGGGCAGTGAATGATCGGGATCGGGCAGCCCCAGTAGCGTTGCCGCGAAATACCCCAGTCGCGCAGGCGAAACTGGACCCGGGCACGGCCGGCTTCTTTCTTCTCCAGGTCGGCGACGATGGCATTGAAGCCGTCCCGGCAACTCAAGCCATCGTATGGCCCGGAATTGACCAGCTCGCCCTCCTTCGCGGCGTAATCGTCGTGCCACTGGCGATCGTCGTAGGCCTGCCCTTCGGGCCGGCTGATCACCTGGCGGATGGGCAGGTCGTACTTGAGCGCGAATTCAAAATCGCGTTCGTCGTGGCCGGGCACGGCCATGATGGCGCCCTCGCCGTAGCCCATGAGTACGTAGTTGGCCACCCACACCGGCAACTCGTCACCGGTGAGCGGATGGATGGCGGTCAGGCCGGTGTCCATGCCGCGTTTTTCCTGGGCGGCGATATCGGCTTCCGACACCCCGCCTTTCTGGCACTCGGCGATGAATTCGGCCAGCTCCGGGTTGCCGGACGCGGCCTGTTGCGCCAGCGGGTGTTCGGCGGCCACGGCCATGAAGGTCGCCCCCATGAGCGTGTCGGGTCGCGTGGTGAAGACCTTGATCGTGTCGCTGCCGCAGGCAAACGCGATTTCCGCGCCTTCGCTCCGGCCGATCCAGTTGGCCTGCATGGTGCGCACCCGCTCGGGCCAGCCGTCGAGATCGTCGAGACTGGACAGCAGTTCGTCTGCGTAATCGGTAATGCGCAGGTAATACATCGGGATTTCGCGCTTCTCGACCACCGCACCGGTGCGCCAGCCGCGACCGTCGACCACCTGCTCGTTGGCCAGCACGGTCTGGTCGACCGGGTCCCAATTGACCGTGCCGGTCTTCTTGTAGGCGACACCGCGCTCGAGCAGCTTGAGGAAGAACCACTGGTTCCAGCGGTAGTAGTCGGCATCGCAAGTCGCGATCTCGCGTTCCCAGTCGATGGCGAAGCCCAGCGCCTTGAGCTGGGTGCGCATGTGGTCGATGTTATTGCGCGTCCATTTCGCCGGCGGCACGCCATTGGCCATGGCCGCGTTTTCCGCCGGCAGGCCGAAGGCATCCCAGCCCATCGGCTGCAGCACGCGCCTGCCCCGCATGCGCTGGTAGCGCGAAATCACGTCGCTGATGGTGTAGTTGCGCATGTGGCCCATGTGCAACTTGCCCGAGGGATAGGGAAACATGCTCAGGCAGTAGAAACGTTCACCATCGCCGGATTCGGCGCGGTGAGTATCGTTGTCGTCCCAGTATTGCTGAATTTCCGGCTCCAGGCGGCCGGGGTTATATGTCTCTGACACGCTGTCAGTTCCGCTCATTTTTGTCAGGATGAAAAGAAAAATGCGCCACCCCGGACCGGCCGGAGCGGCGCCATGAATGTCGAGGGCGCCGACTCAGTACTCGTCGTTGTCCTCGTCGTCAGTCAGTCGTGCCCACGCAGCCTCGGCTTCTTTCCAGGCTTCCCGGGCACCTTCTCGCGCGTCCTCCCAGGCGTCACCGGTGAACTCGCCGGCATCTTCCCACGCCTTCTGGGCACGTTCACGGGCAAGAGCAGCAGCCTCGCGGGCTTCCTCCGCGGCATCTTGACTGCCTTCGCGAGTGGCTTCCCATGCTTCCTCGGAACGCTTGCGAGCTTCCTCGGCCAACTCGGTGGCACGCTGCCACATTCGTTCAGCGGCATCGGCCTCCTCGCCGTTCTCGATCCGGTCGCGAACGTCGTCACCGATATCTTCGGCCGAATCGACCGCCTCGTCGTAGGCATCAGTCGCTTCTTCCTGCGCTTCTTCCAGCGCCTCGGCCGCTTCATCGGGCAGCTGGGGCTCGTCGGGTTCGTCTCTCTGACAACCGGCCAGCGCCAGGGCCGCGGCCATCATGAGCATCAACAGGTATCGCATTGCCATCTCCTCGCTCTAAAGCCATTCTGCAAATGGACTGTTATCGTAACGCCAAATGGCCCTGCAGGCACCTGTCGCTGGAAGCGAAGCCAGGTTTGGCCTTGTGCAAGCCTGACCAGCCACCTGAGACTGGGCCTCAGTTTTGTGCCTTCAGCCACTTCCATATGGCACGCAGGCCCTGGCACTCGCCGCCGGCTGGCCGACCCGGGCGATCACCGAGGTTCCATGCGTAGATATCGAGGTGGTACCAGTCGATGCCGGGATCGACGAAATGGTCGAGAAACAGGGCCGCGGTCAGGCTGCCGCCCATCTTGCTGGTGCCGGTATTGGAAATATCGGCGATGGCAGGCTGGATCAGTTTGCGGTAGGGCTCGAACAGCGGCATGTGCCAGAGCGGATCCTCGGTTTCGAACGACAAATCCTGGATGGCACGGGCCGAATCGGTATCGCGGCCGTAAATCGGCGGCAGATCTTCACCCAATGCAATGCGGGCCGCCCCGGTGAGCGTGGCGAAATCGATGATGCGCTCGGCACCCTCTTCCGAGGCCAGCGTCAGGGCATCGGACAATACCACCCGGCCTTCGGCATCGGTGTTGCCGATCTCCACGGTGGTGCCCCGGCGCGTGCGAATGATGTCGGAAGGGCGATAGGCGTTGCCGGCAATGGCATTTTCCACTGCCGGAATATAGACACGCAGGTTGACCTTCAGACCCAGGCTCATGATCACCTTCGCCAGGCCGAGCACATGGGCCGCGCCGCCCATGTCCTTTTTCATCAACACCATCCCGGCACCCGGCTTGATGTTGAGGCCGCCGGAGTCGAAGATCACGCCCTTGCCGACCAGGGCCAGCGGCGGATCGGCCGGGTCGCCCCACTGCATGCGGATCAGGCAGGGTGGGCGGCTGGCCGCCTGGCCGACCACGTGAATGGCGGGAAACTCCTTCTCAAGACGTTCGCCGTCGATCTTCTCGAAGGCGGCGTTGTGGGTTTCTGCCATCCCCCTCGCCACTTCGGCCAAGTCGCCGGGACCAAGATCGATGGCCGGGGTGTTGACCAGGTCGCGCACCAGGCTGGATGCATCGACCAGGGCATGAATCTCTTTGGCTTCGGCCTCGGCCAATGCCAGACGTGCTTTCGGCGCCGAAATCTCCTTGTAGCGGTCGAACCGGTAACAACCCAGCCCCCAGCCGATGGCTGCACGCTGGCGTTCCTCATCGCTGAAATCCGTTTCCAGCCGGTACTCGCCTTGCGGCAGTAAGCCCGGCAGGTGCGCCAGCGCCCACAGGCGCTCCCCTTCCTCTCGCCCGGACAGTACACAGGCAATGCCGTCTTCGCCCGGCACCAGCAAATGAGCACCCGGTGCGGCATCGAACCCGGTGGCCTCGACCCAGCGGCGCTGGTTTTCCGGTGCCGATTTCAGCCAATCAGCCAGGGCACTGGCATCGAGCGAGTGAACAGGAATGGCGGACTCGGTGAATTCGCAGAACATGGGCTTTGGATGCGTTTTTGGGGACAGGCGTCAGGATAGCGCATGACGTAAGGAGAGAGGGGTAGAAGGAAGAAGGGAGAGGGTGGGGGCATAAGGCACGACGGCTTTCCCTCTCACCTCTACTCCTCTCTTCCTCTACCCGCCTTCATCACCCAATCTCGATGCGCTTGCGGCTGCCGTTGGCCTCCCTCGTCCGCGGGATCCTGATCTTCAGCACCCCGTTTCTGAATTTCGCCGAAATGCCGTCGGGATCGGCATCAGTCGGCAGTGTAAGCACCCGCCGAAAGCTGCCGTAGCTACGCTCGATGCGGTGAAAACCATCCTCGTCATCCTCGCTTTCCTGGCGCTTTTCACCGGAGATGACGAGTGCATCGCCATCCAGAGTCAGATCGATGTCCTTTTCCTCGACGCCCGGGACTTCCACGGATACACGATAGGCCTTCTTCGACTCGGCAATATCGATACTGGGCTTGAGCACCAGCTCGGAATGCCAGTTGGATGGTTTGTGGAATGAGCCGAAGAAGTCTTCGAACAGGCGATCCATCTCGCGGTGCATGCCGGTGACTGGATCGTCGCCGCGGCGCGCCGGCAGCAATTCGCCGCTACTGGCCTGTTCTTCGCGCTTGAACCAGTTCCAGGGACTGAATTTCTGCAAGTTCATGCCAACCTCCTTGATCCAGGGAAATCAACACATTACCTCCTCCTGATATGGGTATTGGCGATAGGCTTTCAAGGCGAAAGTGGTCAGAACCCGAGCGGAATACCCAGAGCGAAGAAGCCCACCAGCAGCGCCGTCCAGATGACCAGGAAGACGATGGAGTACGGCAGCATGATCAGCAGCATATCACCGAAGCCCAGTCCCGGGCGGTACTTGCGCATGAATGCCAGGATGACGCCGGCATAGGTCATCATCGGCGTGACGATGTTGGTGGCCGAATCGGCCACCCGGTAGGCGGCAGCCACCAGGTCCGGCGTCATCGCCGGATTGACGAAGTAGAGCATGGGTACGAAGATCGGTCCGAGCAGCATCCACTTCGAGGTCAATCCGCCGACGATCAGGTTGATGATCGCGGTGGTGATGACAAAGCCGATGATCAGCAGGATGGGGAATTGCTGCAGGCCGATGGCCATCAGCGTCTCGGCGCCCAGGTAGGTGATGTAGGCGCCCATGCCGCTGTAACTCAGTAGCCCCAGGAAGTTGTAGCAGAAGAAAGTCAGGACAAGGATGTAGCCCATGGTGTTCATCTGCCCGATCATGGCGTCGGCCACGTCCCAGACCTTGCGGAACTTGCCCGCGGCCACGCCAAAGAACACGCCGGTGATGACAAAAAAGATCGAAATCAGGAAGATGATATTGTTCTGGGCCGGGTTGTGGCGGACACCTTCGTCGTCGACGTAGGGGGCCAGCGGCCAGATCATCAGCACGGCGATGACCAGGGCGGCTACCAGGACCCCCAGGCCGGCAGCACGCAGCCCACGACGCTCTTCGGTACTGACCTCGAACTCCGACAGGTTGACCTCATCGGGGATCTCGAACGGCTGGCTCTCGAGCTTCGGCTGCACAAAGCGCTTGGTGACCCAGGCGCCGACAAACGACAACACGAAGGTCGAGGTCAGGATGAACCAGTAGTTCATCGTCGCCGGGTTGAGCGGTGTACCGTCGGCGCGGGCAAAAGGAATGCCCTGCGACTCGGCAAAGACCTGGGCATTCATGCCGACGATCACGTCGACCGGGCCGCTGGGCACCAGGTTGGCGCTGAACCCGGCCGACACACCGGCAAAGGCGGCCGCCATGCCGATCAGCGGATTTTTCCCCAGCCCCGCGTAGAGCAACCCGGCCAGCGGAATCAGCACCAGGTAGCCGGCGTCGGTGGCGAGCGAACTCATGATGCCGAGAAACATCAACAGCAGCGGCAGCCAGGCCTCGGGAATCCAGCGCGCTATCGACTTGATCATTGCACCAAACAGGCCCGAGCGCTCGGCCACGCCCACGGCCAGCATCACCACCAGGATGACACCGAGCACGCCGCCGCCAAAGGCCAGCCAGTTCTCGACCAGCGCATTGTCGAACATCCAGCGCATGTGCTCGGCGTGGTGCATCGGATTGATCGAGTACTCGATCGGCTCACCGTCGGCGCCTGTGGTCTCGAATGTGTGACCGCCGAGAAACACGGTGACCAGCCAGGCGACCGGCAGGAAAAACATGAAGATAATGACCGGGTCGGGGATCTTGCGGCCGATGCGCTCGACAATGCCGACATAGGAGTCGTTGCGTTCGGGTTCGTTCATTTTCGACGCCTCTTGAGAATTCAGATGCCCCGATGAGACAGCATCGGTGCTACGACACGGCGCCGAAGTATACCCCTTGGCCGAGCCATGTTCGAATCTCCCGTGACCAATCCGTTACCGGGCACGCTTTGGCGCTTCCGAACAAGGTCCATGAATTTTACTCAGAGACCAGGGAGTCGCTGGCCTGCAGTGGAATGTGTGCCGATTGCAGGGCACGTGAGCGGAGCAATGGGGTGTCCTGCCGGGATCCTGACGCGCCTTACTAACGAGGTCGTTAATCAGCAGACATTCAGCTTTCCCTGGATTCAGCAATCATTCCAGCAACGCGATTCATACTACGCAGATAGTAATCCGTCGTCTCGAACACGTTCATCGGCTCGATCTCGTCCTGCCCTAGCAGATACTCAAGCTCGGCTAGATAGTTGGATGCTTCATTGACGGCTCGGCGCGTCTCGCGTGGCGTGAAATCTCCATCATGGAGCTGGTCCTGACCACCCTTGAGCTCGGTCAGGCCGCGAGACACGTTCAATCCAACCCGCAACCCGTCCACGCCGAAGGCCTCACAAACCGTCAGAGAAGCAATCCGTTGTCCCAGCATTCGCTGCCGCCCGGCCACGGAAATCCACTCGCCTACTTCTTCGTCAAGCTCCTCGACCAGCATGGCAACCAGAAATTCGGTCTCATCCATCAGCTCGTAGGACATCTCGACCATAGCCGATGCCGATTCAATATCGTGATCGCGACCAGCCAGCCCCTTGAGCCGGTACCAGACCGTCTCGACCCGGGCCAATTGGGCACGCGCACTGTCATCAAGGCTCATATCTTTCAAAGTGTCAACCTGAGACTCGAAGACCTCGATCGATTCATCGTAGACTTGCCCGGGCCACTCCAGCTCACTCACACCGGCCAGACAATAGGCACCGACCATGCGCTGACCGAGCATCCGCTGGCTGCTGGCCAGGTTGATCGCCTGGCGCAGCATCACTCCATCAAAAGCCGCCGAGTCCAAACCGGCCTCCTCCTGCGCGTCGTCTTCCTCTGAGGAGGAAAACCAGGTTCTCGGGTCAAATACGCTTCTCTCTTGGGCCTGAACGGAACCGGCAACCAGCACTGAAACGACAAAGCCGCTCAGCAGGCACGCCCGAAGGACCGTGGCAATAGCACTCCCGGTCGTTGCTTTGGTCCGTGTGGTCATCATTCTGTCAGCTCTCTATAATCCGAGACCAACTGAGCGGCAATATTCATGAGTCGTTCTGACTGATCCATCATGTTCTCCATTGCCTCTCGTCCCTCTTCATCCTCGAGAATGTACTGGATCTCAGAATAGGTGATTTTCGCCTGGTTGAGTTGCCGCCGCACGCCTGCATTGTTTTCCGGGGAAGACTCCAGCTCATTCAGTGTGCCGTTTGCTTCACTTCCAGCACGACGCAGTCCGGTTGACAAGCGTGCGCTATCCACGCCCCATTCGCGGCAAACATGCAGCATGGCAATCCGTTGAGTCAGTATCCGCAGGCGTTCGGACAAACCGATCTCCTGACTGGTTGTGCCACCCAGGTAATCCTCGAGTTGGAGCATGACGTCTTCGGCCTGCTGCATCAGGTCATTGGCCGCCTCGACCACGTCCTCACCGTCATCGGTGGTTTTCGAATTCTCTGTCAACAGTGACTTCATTGGATACCAGGAAGATTCAATGCCCGACAGGCTACTGCGAATATCATCGCTCGGAGCGGAACGTTGCAGTGCCCGCAGTTGCTCTTCGAACAACTCGATTGCCGCCGACAACCGGTCGCTTGCATCTTCACTACGAGTCGCGCCGATATAGCAATAATTTGCGCCCATCCGCTGGGTCAGCAACTGCAGGGAGTTGGCAACATCCACGGACTGACGCAGATTAAGCCGATCCTGTGCCGAAGCGGTTCCGGCGAAGCCACACAGCACCAGGCTGGCGATAACAAAAATACTGGTACGAGATGTGTTTTTCATCGTTATTTTCCTTGGATTGAAGTTCACTGGTTGGTTCACATTCGAAATATCAATTACCGGTTCACGATCGCCCCCACAGTCTGGACAGCAGTCCCTTGATGCGGCTTTTCTTGAAGCCCTGATCGGGCCTTATATCGACATCCTCCACAACCTGGGCCTTCTGCATACCGGACCTCCTCAACAGCATGCGATGAAAACCAATTGAAGCATTCAAGGCACTGGCAGCAAAGTCGCCTTCAACCGGCTTGTTGAGCACATGAAATATTCGGGCGCTGTTGATCATTTCGATCAGCTGCTCGGACTGCACGCTACGAGTAGCAGCGCAAATGACGATTTCCGGGTGCTTGCGTTTCAATGCCTGCAAAAACAGGGCATTGTTACGCTCATCCACACCCAGATCGGAAATAATCACGCCAACTGGTGACTGGCCAAGGTGATCAATGGCTTGCTCGACACTTTCCGCTATATAAAACATGCACTGGCTGCCGGCAGCTGTTTGAAGCTGTTCAATGAATGCCTCGTCCTGATCGAGAATGAGCACGCCAACGGTAGCCTCGTCTTTGTCCGATTGGCCATCCTGCTGATCCACCTGATCAATTGCCTCATCCCGGGCGGCCTCCTCGCTCCACGAACGGGCAGCTTCAACCGCATCGGAAACTGCCGCACGAAGTCGATCGTTATCCCACGGTTTGCTGAGGAAGCGAAAAACCTCGCCTTCATTGATCGAGGCAGCAATATCTTCGCGATCACTGAATCCGGTCAGCATGATCCGCGTCGTCCTCGGGGATTGTTTGCGTACAGCTCGGAGCACATCAACTCCGGTCATTCCGGGCATTTTCTGATCGCTGATGATGACCTCTGCATCATTGGCCAGCACCAGGTCGGGGGCCTCGGCAGGATCATTGGTGGCAAGCACCTTGTATTCACGTCGCAGAATCGCCTTGAGTGCCAGAAGAATGCCTGGTTCATCGTCGACAATGACCACAACAGGCGGATCATTGGCTTCCGGGGTCTGTTGATAATCGGCAGCGGCTTGTGCGCTCATTGTGGAAGTCTCCTTGGTTGACTTTCACTTTCTCGTATCTTCATCCTGGTGGTTGCCTCGTTTTGGGACTCAATGCGTTTGTTCTGGAACTGATCAATCCTGCTGTACGGAAGGAAAGAAAATGGTAAAGGCTGTACCGTCACCCGGGGCCGTGTCGATCTGCACCTGGCCTGAATGGGCAACGATGATTTTCTGCACAATAGCCATACCAAGCCCCATACCCTCACCGACATCCTTGGTCGTGAAAAACGGGTCAAACACCTTCTTCTTGACCTCTTCGGTCATTCCCTGGCCCTGATCGGTCACCGTCACTTCGGTGCCGAGGTGGCCATCCCTTTGCGCGGCACGTAAATCAACGACCACTTTCTGACCGCGTTCACTGGCCTGTGCGGCATTGGTCACCAAATTGAGGACGACCTGGGTGAGCTGGGCTGCCGAGGCCTCAACCGAGGGGGCATCAGCCAGACTGGTTTCAACCTCGACTTGCATCTTCTGCATATCGTGGCGGGCAAGTTCAACGGCATCGCGAATGCAATCGGCCAGGTCCACGGTGGTTTTTTCGCCACCCTCCATACGACCGAAGTTCTTCAGGTTCAATACAAGATCGGCAACGCGTTCGGTACCATTTGTCGCATTGTCGATCAGCTCGAAGATCTCGTCGAACTCTTCGGAAAGATTGGCACCCTTGCCGTTCTGGGCTGCCATGCGGGAGGGCGCCTCGACAGCGACCGGTTCCTGACGAATATCGGCGAGCAACTCCCGAATCGCGGTCAAGCTGCCCTTGATGTATCCAAGTGGCGTGTTCATTTCATGGGCAATGCCGGCTACCATCTGGCCGAGCGAGGCCAGTTTCTCTTGCTGAATGAGCAACGCCTGCGACTCTTCCAGTTCAGCCGTGCGTTCGGCCACCAGTTTTTCGACGCGTGTTTTCTCAAGGCGTACCTGGGCAAGGTAGATCCCGAGCACCAACACCAAGGTCAGAAACAACCCCAGCGAAAGCAAGGTCCACGGCAACCAGGATGTCACACTCACCCGGTCGGAGATTGGAACGATGCGAAAAACAAGCGTCTCGCCACCAATCACGACCTGGCGCTCGAATTGCACACCACCGGCCTCCGATGCCTGGGGTACGCCTCCGAAAAGCTCCCTATCTCCAAGCAACACTGTCACCGCATAGTCGTCCTGAGACGCGTCCGGGAGGTACTCGCTCAGGAGCTCGGCAAATTGCACAAAACCGACCAGATAACCCGACAATGCCTGCCGACGCTCTTCAACCGTATCCGGCGTACCCAGCTCATAGACCGGAAGAATCAGACGGTGATAGGTTGAACCGGCTTCATCGTCTCGCTCCTGCAAAAGCAGTCGGGCTTGGTCGCGTGCATCGCTCAGGCGTTCTTGCATACCCTCGGAATAAGTCAGGTCAAGACCGATGGCTTCCATCGGATTGGGCACGTGCGGGACCACATAAGTCAGCGGGTAGTAGTCATCGCGGCGCTCCGCCGCATGGTATCCGCCCTGTCCATCAGGTTCTCGGATATCGAAACCACTCTGTCCGGCCAGGCGAACAGCGGAACGAAATGCCTCTTTCTGGCTGTGTGTCACTCGCGGCGCCCAGGCGACTGCCTCAAGCCGCTCCGCACTATCACTCAGGCTTCGGGTCACGAACTCGGAAAACAGGCTGCCGGATGTATCCGCACGCGCAGCCAAGAAGGCTGCCACAGCCTCCAGTACCTGAACCTGCTCCCTGACACGTTGAGCCATCGATTCAACGCGATTCTCCGACAGGCGGTTGAGCTGGGCAACGGCTCGCTCGCGTTCAACCCCGTAGCTTAGCCAGGCTGCAGCACTGGACAAGGCTACGCCGGCGCAAAAGATGGCACCAAGCAGAGTTCGACGAAAAATTGATTGACCACCCACCTTAGGACGTTGGGAGGATTGCACTGTCTTTTTTACCCCTTGATCGTGATTACAGTTCGCTCACCTGACTATTTCTAACACATCAAAAAAAGGCTGTTAGCATGAATGATTGAACTGAAAAATGAGCAGCTCACATGAAAGATTCACCTGCATTGATCCCGTATATGAGCGTCGGCTCTAGCTTATGGATCGTCATTTCAGCTTTTCAGGTGTGCCGTGAATCTTTGGTGAAATTCAGTGGACTCGCAGATAAAGAACTTGCAATTGTTTCACCGCACTTCGCCCAACTCTGTGCTGAGGAGCCGCGCGCCAAGCCGACGAGGCTGAGCCCCCGGGGCAGCTGACACGACAGCAACAAGAGAAGATCACCACAAGCGCACAGATGTCAAAAAAGTTGAACAGGAAACATACCTGACCGAACCGAACCGAACCGAAACTGTCTCCTGGGAGAGACAGAATCTGGAATCCCGTGACCGGTCCACGGAATCAAATCCGTGAAATCCCGTCTAAGTCGCCAATGCCCCAGATCTTCATCCAGTAAAACCGCCATGATTCGCCTGATTCTTCTTCTGGCCGGGCTTGCCATGCTTGTGCCGGCGGTTCCGGCCGCTGACAAGCGAGAGCTGCGGGAGTCATTGCGACACCGGCTCGAGCTACTTGCCACCACCGGTTCCATTCCGGCCTCGGCCAGCATCCTGCATGCGCCCGGACCGATGCAGTCGCTGTATGAGCAACGCGACTGGGAACCGCTCTGGTTCAGCGACACCGCGCCCATCGACACGCTTTTGCAGATTCCGGCCATCCTCGATGTGGCCAGTCGACATGGCCTGGAACCGAATCACTATCACCGTGCCACACTCTCCGCCCTGCTCGATTCGATCGCCGATCCGGAACGATCAGGATCGACCCCGGTGCTCGTCGACATTGAACTGCTGACCACCGATGCCCTTCTTTCACTTGCGCACCACCTGGCCAATGGCCGCATCGATCCGGTATCCATTGATCCGGAATGGTTCATCGAGCGAGAACAGCCTGAGTTGCAGGAACTGGTCCTCCGTCACGCTCGCGGCGAACTGGCCGGAGAGAAGCTTCTGCGAACCCTGCTGCCGGACCACGACGCCTACCGGCACCTGGTCGAGCACCTGGCGCTCAAGCGCGAGATCCCTCGCAATGGGGAATGGATACGCATCGATAGCGCAAGACCCCTGATCCGTCCCGAACAAAGCGATGAGCGCATTGAAAAGATCCGCGGGCGACTCTCGCTGCTCGGCGACCTGCCGGATGCATACGCACAAGCTTCAAAACCGGGTATCTACGACGCCGAACTGGAACTGGCGGTACGCCGCTTTCAACATCGCCATGGGCTGACCACCGACGGCATCATCGGCCCGCTAACACTGGAAGCCCTGAACACCTCGCCATCCGAGCGCATCGATCAATTGCGTGCCAACCTGGAGCGCTGGCGCTGGCTGCCAAGGTCGCTGGGTGAGGAATATATCCTCGTCAATATCGCCGGTTTTGACATGCAAGTGATCAGTCACGACAAGGAAGTCATGCGTCAGCGTGTCGTGGTCGGTCAGCCCTACCGACGTACACCGGTGTTTACCGAGCGCATGAGTTACCTGGTGATCAATCCGTCGTGGGAAGTGCCGCACCGCCTGGCCAGCCAGGACCAGTTGCCGCGAATCCAGGCCAATCCGGACTACCTCGAGGAGATGGGCTTTGCCGTTCTGCAGGGCTGGGGGGCCAACGAGATTCGCGTCGACCCGAAGGAGGTCGACTGGCACAGCTTTTCCCGACGCACATTCCCCTACCGACTCCGGCAGGCGCCGGGCCCGGACAATGCCCTGGGCCAGGTCAAGTTCATGTTCCCCAATCGTCACAATGTCTACCTGCACGACACACCGGCACGCGGACTCTTTGCTCTGGCCGACCGGGCACTGAGCTCCGGCTGTATCCGGATCGAGGATCCTGCCGGACTGGCCAGATGGCTGTTGACGGAACGCTCGGCCATTCTGAGTCCCGAACGACTGGAGGCCACCTATGAGAGCGGTCGGGAAACCACGATACGTCTGGACCGGAACTTGCCGGTACACCTTCTCTACTGGACAGCCTGGGTCGATGAAGACAACCTGGTTCATTTTCGGCGCGACATCTATCAGCGTGATCGGCGATTGATCGAAGCGCTGGATGCCCCACCGCCCGCTACCGAACCCACCCACCTGACCGCGATCGGAGTGCCCGTGCCGTGAAACATGCTGTCACGCTTTTGTGCGCCTTGCTCCTCATTGCCCACACACATGCGGGCAATAGCCAATTCGACCCCGGCACGCTGGATTACGAAATCAACTTTAACGGCAAGCGCATCGATTGGCAGGAGTTCGCCTTTTTCGTCATGCCGGGCGAGGCACACGAACTCAAACTGCACCTTCCCGAGGCTGGCAAGGCGGACGTTGCAGCAGAGGCCGGTCGGCTTGAAAGCACCGGCACGGCACAGTGGCTCTGGCATGCGCCGGATGAACCCGGCCTGATCAGAATCGACATCATTCCGGAGGGTGCCCGGCCGTCGCGACTCAACGTGATCGTCCTGGTTCCGGCCAGCCAGGTTCAGAACGGCTATCTCAACGGCTATCGCATCGGACACTACCCGGACAAGCCACTACGGGCCAACCCCATCTATCTCCCGCCACCAGGGTTCATCGAGGTCCATCCCGCCCTGGTCGATCTTGCGGTGTCGCCACACTTCACCCTGGGACAGTTTCTTTGCAAGCAGCAGCCCGATCACTGGCCCAAATACCTTGTCTTGCGAGAGGCGCTGATCGCCAAGCTCGAAATCATCCTGGCCGAAGTCAACGATCGCGGCATTCGAACCGATACCTTTACGGTCATGAGCGGGTATCGCACGCCATGGTACAACCAGGCCATCGGCAACGGTCGCTACTCTCGCCATGTCTGGGGAGGTGCGGCCGACATCTTCATCGACACCAACGGTGACGGGCGCATGGACGATCTCAATGGAGACGGCCGCAGCGGCTTGCGCGATGCCCGCATTCTGCTGTCGATCATCGACGACCTGTACGAGTCAAAACGCTACGAACGGCTGCACGGCGGGCTGGGGCTTTACGGACCCCGTCCGCATCGCGGCCCCTTCGTGCATGTCGATGCTCGCGGCCATGAGGCACGCTGGTCACTACCCTGACCATTTGCGCCGAACGGTGCCGCTTAGTTGCAATTGATGGCAGCTGGCGAGCGGGCAAAGTGGCGGACCCAAACCAATTCAGCACTGCGCTTTTTGATTGACGGCAAGCACTCGCCCACGCTGGCGCAGAAATTGCATCTATTGTGGGCATGAATGCCGTAACCCACGAAAATGTCCGTCCGCGTGCCCGGATTCTCTTCGTCGATGACAGCCGAATGATGCGCATGTGTGCGCGCAAGATTCTCGGCAATGCCTATGACCTGCTGCTGGCCGACTCGGCCGAGGAGGCCTGGCGACTGCTCGAGCAGGACGAACGAATCCAGGTCCTTTTCACCGACCTGCAGATGCCCGGCCAAAGCGGCTTCGACCTGCTCGACCGGATCCGCGGCAGCGACGCGATTCGCCTGGCCGAATTGCCTGTAGTACTGATCACCGGTGCCGAGGACCGCGAGGAAATGCGGACACTCGCCCTTGAACGCGGTGCCACCGATTTCATTACCAAGCCGTTCCAGGCCGCCGAGTTGACCGCGCGGGCACGGGCCCATGTCGACTCAGGCCATTCTCGCCAGAAGCTGCGGGTTCTCGAGCGCGACCACCACCTCGACCGCGCCACCGGCCTGGGCAATCGTGGCTACTGTGAACAGCGAATCGAGCAGGCCATCAGTTTCTCTGCAAGGCACGATCAGCCGCTCACCCTCATGCACCTGCGACTGGAAGGACTGGCTCAACTGCTGGGCGACCTGGGCGAGCCCTACGCCGGACGCGCCCTGAGACGCATCGGGCAGACGCTGGCCGGCAGCATCCGCAAGGAGGACACCGTCTTCCGCACCGGCGAAGAAAGCTTCACTTTCCTGTTGCCCGCTACCGATCGGCGCGGCGCCATCACCCTGCAGGAACGATTTCTGCCGGATCTCGATGCCCTGGGGCTGTCAGGCAACGGCCACTCACTTGAGGTGACCTGCCGCTTTGAAGTCCAGCCCATTGCTCTCGATGCCCGTACCAAAGCGTCAAGCTTGCTGGACGAAGGCCTGTCCGGCAATGCCGGCCCGGAAACGACAGCTGCGGAACAAACTCGTGCCCCGGAGGCGAAATCACCAGGAATCGAGGAAGCCCTGCAGATGATCGAACGCGGGGAAGGCGAACGGCTGCATCGTCATCTGCCGCAACTGCGGCAACGACTGCAGCCCCTGCTGGACTTGCTCGAAACCCGCTAAGCCGCCTCAGTCACCACGTGATGGCCGGCCGCGTGTACCGGATGCGCGATCCCGGTCCCGCCACTCCTGCAGATCGACCGACGCCTCTTCTCCGGCCGCGAGAACCCAGCCGGTTACATCGGCAAACAGCCCGGCCATGGTTTCCTCGAACGCAACCACAAGTGCATCCAGGGACCGGTCGTCCACGGAGCGGGAGCGTTCGAAGGAGTTGGTGGCCATTACGCGGCCTGTGGGCTGGTGAACCAGGTTGATGCGCATGCCCAGTTCCACAACAAGGGCCCCGCTGCCATCATCCACGGCCTCGAAACTCCTGATCTCGCTGACCAGGCCAAAGCGCGAGCGCATGCCACCGGCCCGGCCAACGCCGGCGAAGCGACCGGAGTCTTCTAGCGACTGAATCAGCAGGCTGTGAACCATGTCCGGCATGCTGTCCAGCCAGGCCGCTTCGGGCCAGGGCTGCAGGCGCGAGCGAGATGCCCGAACCAGCATCCGGTCGGAGTTGCGCATCTGGTCGGCCACGGGACGCTGCACAAGCACCGCCCAGTCGACCTCGGGCCAGTCGGCATCGACAGCGGTGTCCAGCTGTGGAGCGATGATGCTTACCGAGCCCGACGAGCGAGCCAGCATGCAGCCGCTGACCATGAGAACGACCAGCGCCAACACGATCAGACGCATCCAACGGAATCTGTATCGGGTGATGCTCACTGCGGTTGGTACTCCTCTGGCTGATCGCCTCCGAGCAGGAAGCGGGTCGGGTGGCGCTCGAACCGTGTGGACAGCCTCGACAGCTCACGAACCAGCTGACGAAACTCCTGCACGGCCGGGCCCATCGGACTCAACACCTCGACGCCGAAATCGCTCATGGCGGCCTCGTTGTCGGCCAGAACGCGATCGATTCGGCTCGATGCCGAAGCCAGCTGGTCCATGGTACGCGCCAGGTCATCGGACAAATCCGGCAAACCGGAAATCACGTGTTCGTCTATACCGGCCAGAGCCTCGCTCATCTCGTCGATGAGCCGCTGCGAGCGCTCCAGCACTCCGGCCAGGCTTTCACTGCCCTGGTGGACATTGCGAATGGTTTCGGCGATCAGGTCGCTTTCGGCCAGCACCGCCTTGGAAAGCTGATCGAAGTTGTCAAGCGTATGGGAGATGCGCTCGGCATTGTCCTCGCTGAGAAAGTCGAGCACGCGCAGCATCACCTCGCTGGCCATGGAGGCGATATCCTCCGAGGCATCGATGAGCCTCTGCAGGCCGGATTCCTCAGCCAGGATCTGCGGCGGTCTACCGTCAGGACCAGGTTCGAGGGGTGGACTACCGGGGCTGCCACCGCGCAGCTGGATAAACGCCACGCCGGTCAGCCCCGACACCGTCAGGCGCGCCACTGTATCCTCGCGCACCGGCGCATCGGCCTCCAGCCGGACACGGGCGATGACCTGGCTGGGATCTTCCGGCGACAGGTTGAGTTCGCGGACACTGCCCATGTTGATGCCGTTGTACTGGACGGTCGAGCCGACCGAAAGGCCGGTGACCGGATGCTCGAACACGATCTCGTATTCCCTCCAGGTGTCTTCGGCAGCGTAGCGAGCCGCCCACAGCCCGATTACCAGCACCATGAATAGGCCGGCCACGGTGAATGCACCGATGATGACGTGATTGGCTCGCGTTTCCATATCCTTTAGCTCCCGGCCCGATCGGCCTGGTTCGCAGCTCGCGCTCTTGGCCCGTGAAAGTAGTCCTGGACCCACTCGTGTTCGAAGTTCTCCACTTCGGACAACGGACCGGTCACGATAATTCTGCCGTCGCCGATCACCGCCACGCGATCACAGATGGCATAGAGCGTATCAAGATCGTGAGTAATGAGGAATACGGTCAGCCCCAGCGCCTGGCTCAAGGTCACCAGTAACTGGTCGAACGCGGCCGCCCCGATCGGATCGAGACCCGCGGTCGGCTCATCCAGAAACAACAGCTCCGGATCCACCGCCAGTGCACGCGCCAGCCCGGCACGCTTGCGCATGCCACCGGACAACTCCGATGGCAGTTTCGCCCCGGCCGAGGCAGACAGTCCGACCATGCGAATCTTGAGTCTTGCCAGGTCGCGTCTGAGGGCGGCCGGCATGTCGGGATAATGCGTCTTGATCGGCACCTCGACATTTTCTCGTACGGTCAGCGAGGAGAACAGCGCACCGTCCTGAAACAGCACACCGGTGCGCCGTCGCAACAGGCTGTGTGCCGATGCACCCTGGTCGATACGCTCGCCCAGCACCTCGATGGTGCCGGCCTGCGGCGGGCGCAGACCCAGTATGGCGCGCATCAACACCGACTTGCCCGAGCCCGACCCACCGACCACACCGAGAATCTCGCCACGTCGAACATCGAGATCGAGGCCCTGGTGCACCACGGTAGACCCGAACTGGTTGCGCAGGCCTTGCACCTTCACCACGGGATCAAGCGTTCGCTCCTGATCGGTCACCATCCAACCTCCATGAAAAACACCGCGGCGAGCGCATTGATGACGATGACCAGCGAAATCGACTGCACCACGGCACTGGTGGTGTGCTCGCCGACCGACTGGGCCGTGCCCGTCACCTTGAATCCCTCCAGGCAGCCGATCAGTGCAATCACGATCGCGAACAGCGGCGCCTTGACCAGTCCGACCAGGTAATGGCGTAGATCCAGGGTTTCGTGTATCCGCGACATGAACAGATCGAAGCCGATTCCCAGCGAGAAAGCAGATACCGTCATGCCACCTGCCATGCCAGCGAGGGTGGCTGCCGCGGCCAGAATGGGCAGCATGACAAGCAACGCCACCAGCCTTGGCATCACCAGCAGCACGAAGGGATCCAGCCCCAGTGTGCGCATGGCGTCGATTTCCTCGCGTGACTTCATGGTACCGATCTGCGCAGTGAACGCACTGGCGGTCCGTCCGGCCACGATGATGGCGGTTACCAGCACACCCATCTCACGGAAGAAAGCGATGGTGATCAGATCGACAACGAACAGCTCGGCTCCGAATTCCTTGAGCACGGTGGCACCCAGGTAGGCGATGACCGCACCGATCAGGAAACTGAGTAGCAGCACCAGCGGCAGTGCATTGAGCCCGGTCTGCTCCATGTGATGGACGGTCGAGGTAATGCGCCACTGGCTGGGTCGGAATGCGGTGCGAACCAGCGACGTCATGCCCAGCCCCAGGAACCCCAGAAATAACTTGAATCCACCACCGAAACTCGTGGTGACCTCACCGACATGAGCCAGAAAACTCACCCAGGTCGCCTCCGGGTCAGGTTCCGGCTCACTGCTGCCAGCAGCGGCAATGACCGCTTCGATCAGGGGCCGGTGTTCTTCCCTGAGAACGATGCCTCCCGGGTCTATGCCGACCTGTTCGGCAGCCTGCAGGAGCAGCAAAGCACCCACCGAGTCCAGACGATCAACGGCCGTGGCGTCGAGTTCTGTGGCATCACCGGACATCGCTCCGGCAGAAAAAGGCCGCCCCCCGACCGCATCGATACGCCAATCACCCGTGGCCACCAGCGTGCCGGAACGGTCTGGGTCAGTTTGGATATCGGGCCTTTCGGTCATGCACAACGCCGGTTTGCAGTTGGCGATCAACTTATCAGAAAGCCCGTGAGGTGGACAGTGGCGGCCACAAACAAAAGGACCGGCAGCGGCCGAAGCCGACTGCCGGTTCAAGTCCGACAATGAAGCGCGATTCCGGTACTCAGAACGCGTAGATGGTGGCGAACTGCAAGCGATTCATGTTGCCCGATTCACCCGACTCGATCTCACGCCGGGCATGCTGGTACTCCAGCCCGAAACGCAGGTGGGGGTTCGCCTGGTAGATCAGGTTGACGTGAGCACTTTCGGCATTTTTAGTCACATCCATGCCGGTCAGATCGGTGTCGTTGTCGGCGCGGAAAGCCGACATGGTGAAGTTCGAGCGCCAGCGGTCGTTCCAGAGATGGCGGTAGGAGAGGAATCCACCGTAGGCATCGATCGCCTCCAGGCTGCCGTCCGGCCCGAGCACCGCCTCGTTGGCCGTGTTCAGCCCGAGATAGCGGCCGATGCCCGGTCCGCCCGAAAGCATCCAGCGAATATCGTTGTCGCCGACATCGAACCGTCCCGACAGGCTCAGTGCGAATGACATCTTGCGTTCGCGGCCATTGGCCCCGTCAATGCCCAGTTGCCGCCCCATCGCAGCCACCGAGAACTGGCCCCAGTCAGCATCGTGGTTGTAACGGGCGACGAGGTCGGGAAT
>SL_3KL_010_SEDDRAFT_10000624_pt1 | contig 29747 bp, 32 predicted proteins | sample SodLakKL_010_SED_2_FD_10381 | JGI IMG/M metagenome (IMG submission 10381)
GAATCTAATTTTATCATTTCACGAGCATATTCATCCTCAAACTCATAACCATCATCTGCTATAACTCGATCATTAGGTGCATTATTATTTGATTCTAAAATATCGTTAATTCTATCATCACTAACACTACTTGGATATGTAAAAATATTTTCCTTAATAATTCCTATTCGTTTATTTAACATACCAGCAATATCGTAGAATTCTTCTGAAGCATAAAAATTTCTTTGATATGAACGTGAACTACCTCTCCCCCACATATCATTAATACCGTCTGTAAAAGCAGTACCAAAAATAGTAAATTGATTTTCAAGTCTTGCTCTTATTCTAAAGTCTTGACGAGTAAGACCAATTTCAAAATTTTCTTTATCGCCCCAAAAAGGTGCTATATTTACCGAAATTTCTTGAGTTTCAATATGAGGTAAATCATCTAAATCGTTACTTTCTTTTATTCTTGTATTGTCTTCAACAAACAAATTTTCAGAATATCCTAAATTAACCATTGCTGCTGGATTCATTGAAAATCTACCGATATCTGTTATATCAACACTCATATGAACTATTTGATTTCCAGTTGGTGCACCAAATATCATATAATCACCTGCTTTATTTGTTGTAGTTGTATATTTATAATATTTTTTATAAATATTAAGAAAACTAATATTTGTTACTAATTCAGGTTTAATTGGAAACGAACCAAATGGTTGTCTTGGTTGATATTCTGATTCTACTTCATTATATTGACTAACTCTTGGAAGTAAGTTATATCTTTTTCCATCTTTATTTTTATCTCTTGGAGTTTTATATGGATATATTGATGTAATATTTGGATTATTTTCATCATTTTCATTTAATGGGATAAAAATTGAAATTTTTGCATTTTCAATACCAACACCATCATTAGCAATTAACCTACCAAATAAAACACCATAATCAGCATTAAAATTTTGATAAAATTCTTTGGTGTCAAGTGACATTGATAAAAATTCAAAAGTATCTACTTCTTGTTGAAGTTTAACTTTAAAATGTTTATCATCGTTAATATTATTTGGATCAAGTTTAATTCTTTGTGATTTGTTCATTAATATTAGTTTTTTATAAATACTTATATGGAAAAAAGGTTAAAATGAAACATAAATGATGTTGTAAATGATGTTGTAAATGATGTTGTAAAAATTATAATACTAAATTTTTTGAAATATTTTTTTTAAAAGAAAGACATAAATTTTTATTAAAAATAGACAAAAAAAAAGAAAATGTCAATTTTTTTTAAAAAAAACACTAAAATTTTAAAAAATATAAATAATTAAGATATGTTTTCTTAGAAAGGAATGTTTCTTTTGCAATATTTTTAAGTATTTATTTAAAAAGAATTGGATAAAAAAATAATTAAAATAATTAAAATAATTTTAAAATATGAATGATTTTGTGTTTACATCTCCCGGGGTAAAATTTAAAGAACGAGACTTATCTTTCGTTACTCGTAATGTTGGTATTACAACACTAGGACTCGTTGGTGAAACTATTAAAGGACCTGCCTTTGAACCAGTTTTCTTACGAGATAAAGGTGAATTTAGTGATAAATTTGGTGGTCAAAGTATAAAAAGATTTGGCAATGGCAGTCTAAAATACGAGTTGCCTTATGTCGCTAATGCTTATTTAGAAGAAACAAATCAACTTTGGGTAACTAGAGTATTAGGATTATCAGGTTATGATGCTGGTAATGCATGGGTATTAACCTTAAATGCTGGTGTTGATCCAACTACCGTTGGTGATACTACTGATGTTGAAACAATTGAAAATATACCTTTTAGTGGATTTACATATTTAGGATATACATTAAATTATGAAGATGATACTGGAAGTGTTTTTACTGGTTTTACAAAAACTAGTGATAATACATTTGAAGGAGAACGTCATGAATTTACAGCAACTACATTAAATCAAGAAACTGGTGAAGGAGAAGTTACTGATGTAGTAACAAAAGTAAGTGGTACATCATACACAGAATATGAAAATATGGTTCTTGCTGTTATTAGAAGTAGAGGATATGTTCAAGATGTTGTTAATGAAAAACCTTTAACAATTTTTGAAACAGATTCATTGAGTGTTTTAGCAAATTCAACAAATATTGGTGTTGGTGATATGTTTGAAACTTTTACATTAAGAGCATCAAATACAGAGAATCCTAATGATGAACCTCAAGATTATGTTGTATCGTTAGATCCTAATTCAAGTAGTTTTTTACCAAATGTTATCGGACGAACACCTAAAGATAAAGATACTAGGATTTGGGTTGAGTCTGTTTATCCCGATTTAATTAAAAAATTAGATGGAGAAGATATTGGTTATGGTATTAATGATGCGTTAATAAAAACAACAACAAATGCTTTTTCAGATTATAAGTCACAATTTACTACACCCAAAACTCCTTGGATTGTATCACAGTTAAATGGTAATAATGTAGATAAATTATTTAGATTTCATACAATTTCTGATGGTAATTCAGCTAATAGAGAAATAAAAATAAGTCTAACAAACATTAATCCAATTACATTGGAATTTGATGTAATTGTAAGAGATTGGGCTGATAGTGATGCTAATTTAACAATTATTGAAAGTTTTACAAGATGTTCATTAATTAAAACTCAAACAAACTTTATTGGAAGAAGAATTGGTACAATTGATGGTGAATATGATTTGAAAAGTCAATATATAATTCTTGAACTTGCTGAAAACATTGAACCAACACTATTTCCTGCGGGATTTGAAGGATATAAATTTAAAGATTATTCTGGTACAACAACTGGTGATGAAACTACAAATGGTATTACACCTAAAATATATTATAAAACAAAATATGAAGACGATGAAAGACCAAGGGGGGTATTTTTAGGTGTTTCTGAATTAGCATATAGTACAGATACTTCTATTGGTAAAGGAATAAATCAAAACTTCTTCAATTTTAATGGACTATCAGGCTTTGCTAATACAAAAGGTTTCCATTTAGATATCGAAGCTACTGGTAAATATAATAATTTTGAATATGAAACTGGTGAAGGTAAATTTCAAACAATAGATGATATAATGGATGAAAATAATGCTTATTTTGAAATAGAAACTAGAAAATTTACTTTAGTACCTGCTGGTGGTTTTGATGGTTGGAATGTTCATAGAGAATCTCGTTCGAATAATGATGGTTTTCAATTAAATGGTATATTTGATGGTGTTGTTACAAATGGAAATCCAATGAATGATTTTCAAGCATGGGAAACTGCAATTAATACATTTGCTAATCCAGAAGAGGTTAGTATTAATTTATTTGCTACACCGGGTATTAATTGGGGTGACAATACTACACTTGTGAAAAACACAATTGAAATGATTGAAAATGAAAGAACCGATAGTTTATATATTATCGATAGTCCAAATATTGATATACCTCAAGTAGTAGGAGAAAATAAAGCAGATGTTCTTGCTTCAAAAGATATTGTAGGGCTTCTTGATAGTGCAGATATTGATAGTAATTATGTTTGTACATATTTTCCTTGGATTCAAATAAGAGATGGTCAAAATAATGTTAATCTTTATATACCACCAACAGGTGAGGTAACAAGAGCAATGGCATTTACTGACAATTCTTCATATCCATGGTTTGCACCTGCAGGTTTAAATCGTGGTACTATTAATGCAAAAAAATCTAAATATAAATTATCTCTCGGTGCTCGTGATGTTCTTTATACTGGTAGAATTAATCCAATAGCAGATTTTGCTGATGTTGGAACTGCAATTTTTGGACAAAAAACACTACAAAAGAAAGAAAGTGCTCTTGATAGAATAAATGTTCGCAGATTATTACTTCAAATTAAAGTACTTATTTCAAATATTGCAATAAGATTAGTGTTTGATCAAAATGATGACACAACAATTGATGAATTTTTAAGTAAATCTACACCAGTTTTAGATACTATAAAAAGAGAAAGAGGTCTTCAAGAATTTAGAATAAAAATGGATGAAACTGTAAATACTACAGAAACAATGGATAGAAATGAGTTATTTGGAGAAATTTTCTTAAAACCAACTCGTACTGTTGAATTTATTGGTATTAAATTTACAATAACTCCAAGTGGTGCTGCTTTTGAAGATTTTGGTGGATAAAAATAATAAATAAAATAAAAAATAATTAACATGGCAAAAAAAGGAAGAAAAAAGGTAACAACAACTAATAAAACTAAAACATTTAATGAAGAAAGTTTTATTAACGAAAACACTTTAAATGGTAATGATGATGTTACAACAAAAATAAATACTAATGAAGAAAATATTGTTGATAAAGAAGAAAAACCAATAGAGAAAGTAGAGAAAGAAAAGATTGTTGATAAAGAAGAAAAACCAATAGAGAAAGAAAAGGTTGATTATGTTGTTGAGAAAAAAGTAGAAAAAGAAAATATTGGTCGTGGACAATCTCGTTTAAATCGTAGAATGGGTGTTTAGTTTTTTTATTTTTAGTATTTATAAAAAAATAATAATAAATAATTTATGAAATTTTAAAAATATATGGCAAGAGAAATGATTAGGGGCATTCCTATGGAATTTGAACCCAAACGAGTAAATAGATTTTTTGCTGAATTCCCTGATGAATTAGGTATTGAAGTTTGGCAAGTTCAAGAATTTAAGAGACCATCATTAAATATTAATAGTGTTCCAATACAGTATTTAAATCATGAAAATTATGTTGCTGGTAGATATAATTGGGATACAATGAGCATTAGGTTTCTTGACCCGATAGGTCCTTCGACATCACAACAACTAATGGAATGGGTTCGTTTACATGCTGAATCACTTACAGGTCGTATGGGATATGCTGCTGGCTATAAGAAGGATTTAAGATTAAAAGCACTTGATCCAACGGGAATTGAGGTTGAAAAATGGTCAATTGAGCAAGCTCAAATTGTTAGTATTGATTTTGGTGATAATAATTATGAAGATGATGCATTAACTAACATTACATTAGAGATACAACCATTTAGGTGTATACTTAATGTTTAAGTTTTTTTTCATAAAAATTTTATTATCTTTGTAAAAAAACATAAATGAAAGATTATTTTTTAATCAATAATAGATCTGGTAAGAAAACAAAAAAAATTTGGTTAAAAAAAAATAAACCAGAACTTTATAAAATAATTACAGATTATAACGAAAAACATTCGATTCCTGATAAAACACCTTTTAAAGAAAAGGTGTTTTTATTTATCTTTTGTCATATTTAATTTAAAACACATACCAATTTGCCCAGAATGTGGTTGTAAGAAAAAGTTTAATGGTAATTTAAAAAAGGGTTATAATAAAAATAAAACTGAATTTGAGATTATGAGTGATTTAGGTTATTTACAAATTTATGATTGTGGTAACTTAAAATTTCTAAATAAAAATAACAGTATTTAATTATTTATTTCATTAGTTCTTTTTTCCATTATTTTTTTTATAAAAAATGAATAATCTTTTGTTTCAATAATTTCATAATTATTATTTCTATGTGAAAACCAAACAACATAAGACTTACCTAAATTTATATTAATGTGTTTTTTTATTATTTGTTTATATAATTCAAGTTGTAATGAATATAAATTCAAATCACAATTTTCTAATATTGATAGTTCGTCTAATAAATGTTTTTTTGGATTGTTATATGTGAATTCTTTATTTGTTTTCCAATCATATAACTGAAATTCTTTTGCTTTTACATTATAAAATAACATATCTACCATTCCACCTATCATTGATTCAATATCATAAACTACTAATTCAGTTTTTATTGGGATTAGTTTATTATATGAATCATCATAAAATTTATCTACATGTTTTTTTGTTATTTCATATTCTTTTAATATTGGATCAAATCCAAATTCATTTAAAATTGTTTTTTTGGGATACTCAAAGATTTTATTTAAAAATAAATTTTCGGCATAATCATGTATGATAGAACCTTTTATAGTTCCTTTTTTATTAATAAAACTCCATGCTCTAAGAATATCTTTTTGTTTTAAATTAAATTCATTTGCTTTATATTTTGACCAATATTCAGAATCAAAATCTTCTTGATATTTATGAATTAGGGTTGTTACTGAAACCAATTCCTTATTATCAACAAAATATTTATGTGGTTTATCATAATATTTTAATTTATTAAAATTTACAAATAATTCTGTTGGTATGTTAATATTAGGAATTTCCATGAAGACAAAGGTAATAAAGTAATTAATTAATTACAATATTTTTTTGTAAAATTCTCTCAAAATTAATTTTTTCTAAATCTTCAATAATACTTGTTTTATCACTAGGTAATGCCGAATATCCATGAATGTGATTAATTATTGCATTACGTAAAATATTTAATGCTTCAACTAAAACATCTCCCCTTGCAACTGGATGACCTTTTTCAAAAATACGATTTCTATCTTCATTATTTAGTTTTGCTGATTTGAATTTTGGTTCACCAGAATGTGATATTATACTAATTTTATCACTTAAAATTATTGTATTGCTTTGATATTCAGTTGAATCTATTTTTGGTTCAAATGTTAGACTTATTTGAGCAGGATTTTTTGTATTTAATTTTAATATATTATTATTTTCATGTTTTCCTGCTCTTATGTTTATTTGATTCTCTTTTAATATAATATCGGTATTAACTCTACCAATTAATCCAATATCTTCTTTTTCAGGAAAAACATCCTTAGCGTCTGGAAATGTTGATGGTGCTTTATCTGGTTTAGCTAATTTCATATTGGTTGTTGATAATGCACTATACATAGATTCAAAATCAACTTTATGTAATTGAGATATAACACTCCCCATCCAAAATCTACTTCTTTGTGGATATTGAATGTCTTCAATAAAAACTCTAACAATTTCACCTACTTTAGGATATAAATGAAAAAATTTAGGTAATAATGGAAATGCCCAAGGTAGTTCATTATTTGGTGTTTTATTATCAATATCAGGTAATTTTACCTTTATTCTACCACCATCCTCATCATCAAATACTGAAATTACTTCACCGTAATATATGGTTCTATTAACTTTAAAACCTAAATCAGATTTAAATGGATTTGATTTTTGTATTAATGGTTTATTATATGACATCTCTGTTATTTAATTCTTCAATTATTTTTACGTAATTATTTTCAATTTCATCTAATAACGAAATTTTATGGTTAACATCATTAGTAGCTTTTTTCATTTCATCATCTATCTTTATTGTTTTATCAATAATTTCTTTTTTTAATCTTTCATGATTTTTCTTTGTATCGTTAACCATTTTTAATAGTTGTGTTTCTGTAAATTCATTTAAATTTTCCATAATATATTTTATTGAATAACACCATATCCTGTGGTTATTGTTATTGTTGACCCGAAAACAGATACAGGACCTGCTGCCGAAACACCTGCTGCAGTTAATGTTGTCCCGGGGGGGATTGCTACCGTAATTGCAGCATCTTGTTGTAGTGCTTTAATAATCTCCTCAACCCTAATTCTTTCCATAATTTCATCAGGATTAACTGCACCTGAAGGTAATGTTCCTACTGGAAGTCCTGCTTCACCTTTTCTTGTAATTATTTTTGATGCTATTTTAGTTGCAGATAAACCAGATCGAGTTGGAACACCAACTAAAATAATTGGAGAAGGAATTGATGGTGCAGTACCAACTGACGATAATTTTAATATTTTATCAAAACCACCAATAATTGAATCTATATTTGTAAAATCAACACTCATGTGAAAAATTTTTATTTTTTTAGTTTATTACAATCAATCCATTTCCAACCCAACAACATTCTTATTAAAAATCTTCTCAAGAAATTTGGTTTTTTTGTAAGACCTAATTGCGTACCATCAATCTTACCATCAATAAGATAAATCCCACTAATTTTTTTATTTGCTTTATTGTCTACTATCATACATCAACTGGTATTAAACTTTTGATTACCCCAATATAGGAGTTTATTTTTTCCATTATTATTTTTCTTACTGCTGGTTTTAATAATTTCACTAATAATATTAAAATTAATGTATATATATATTCATTTAATAATGACAATAATTCTTTTACAATACATTTTACAAAATTCTTAATTTCTTTAATGTCTTCACTAAAATCAGCACTAAAAATTGATTCTCCATCTTCACTATCAAATGCACTAATAAGACCAAGTATTGCTCTTACTTGTGGTGTTGCTATTAATGAATTAACTAAACTAATACTAATTTCATTAATTATTCTTTGAAAAAAACTATCTTTTAATGTTTCACTATTTTCTTCATCAACATCATTATCTTCAATTATATCATCAGCAACTTTATTCATACGAGAACTAACATCAAAAGCATCGTTTGTGTTTTTTATATCATTAATTAATAATGATAATGAATCTAAATCAAATTTCATTGAGGCATCAACACAACCTAAATTAGATTTTAAATTACCATCAAAAATTTGATTTGCTTTTTCAAACAAACTATTTAATTCATCTTCTTTTAATTCAAAATCTTCTTCATTATTAATTGCCTTTTCTAATAATTTTCTTATTTTTAATTCATTAAAAATTTTATTTTCAGTTTTATCTTGATTTGATGATATTGTGCCAAACATACTATCCATAACATTTGACATTATTTCTTTTTTATTAATTAATTCAATTCCATCAATAAATTCACCAATCCAATCACCAATACTTGATGATGATTTAGTTGGTGTTGGTTTAAATGTCATAGTATCATTACTACTATTATATGTCATGTTTAAAACATTATATGATATAACACTTCCATCATTAACAATTGCTTCACGTGCCTTTTTATCAAAATTATCATTGTCGTCACTATAAATTAAATCACCAGTATCTGAATTTGGATCTGTTTTTAATTTATCAGATAAATCAATATTAGATATAGGCATATTAATACCATTATTTATAAAATTATTTGGTAAATTATCACCAGAATTTTCGTTTATTGTTTGTTTTTTTAAACCATCTTTTAATTTTGGTTCAATATCATCTAAAAAATTAGTAAATAATTCCCCTGTTAATTTACTCAATACAGCACTTCCTGCAATAACCTTTAAAATGTCTAATAAAAAAGGAATTATTTCTTTTTTATTATTAATTGAAGGGATTGTGTTATCAGAATTAGGAATTTCGGTTTGTTGTTGCATTGAAGTTAATGCTCCAATACCACTATGAACCTCTTTTTTACTGTCAATTAAGCTCATTAGTTATTATCTTTTTCAATAGCATCTTTTGCCATTTGTATTAGTTCGTTTCTTCTTTTTGATGAAATCTCATCATCATCGTTATTGGATTTTGAACTACCTGAAGGATTTTTTTCTATAAAAACAACTTCTTTCAAATATTTTAAAAGCATGATTTTCTGATCTTGATTTTTTGCTTCAGCATTAATCAATTTTACTATTTGATCTCCCATCGCTTGAATTTCACCACCTTCTTTTACTTTAGCTTCCCATTTAGTAAAAAGTCTTGATAACTTTGCTCTTATATTATGTGTATCATTATAAATTTCTTGTAATAATTTATTTACACTTTCTTCGTTAAATTTTAACGTTTTTCTTTTAGGTCTTGCCATAATTATATTATTTATTAAACCTTATTTAAATATAAATACTAAATGTATAAATTATTGAATAAATATTATAAAAAATAATCATCTTTTTCTAAAAAATATATTTCTTTAAATGGTTTTATCGCTAATCTAATTTCTTTTGCAGAAAGACCTGTTTGTTCTTTTAAAAATAATAGTATTTTATTTTTAGCAAATTTATTACTAACCTTTTTTGTGTAATGACCTTTAGGTGTTTCCTCTAAAAATAAAATGTTCCAATTTTTTAAAATGTTAATAATTGCATCACCTACAATAATTTCATTTAATTTTATTTCATCATCATTATCAATTTTATTTTTTATCTTTTTAATTACTTCGTTAATTAAATTTTCGAGTTGTTTTTCATCAACATCTAATTCATATGAATGATTTAAATCTTGCTCAATTTCTTCAATATAATTATCGTATGATAAATTAGTTTTCTTTTCGTTATAACTTTTTTTACTATGATCTTTATAATAATTTCTAATTATTGTCTGACAATAACTATATGCTTTTGAAAAAAATAATTTATATTCATAATAATCATCGTTCTCATTACCTAATCTTAGTTCTTCTAGTTTTTTCTTTGCATCATTTAAACATATAAATCTATGTTTATTTCCCAATTTAATCCATTTATCGTTATCAATTTTTTTTCGTTCGATAATATATGGTTTATATTTAACCATATGTTCAATTAAATGTGATAATGCATTTGCTTCAACCTCATCAATATCATAATTACCAATATGTATTGGATATCTCCTTAAAATTGATTCTATCATTTTACGAAATGGATCAATCAATAGTTTATTATATATTTTATTCTTTTCTACTGCACAATCTGAAGTAATATAAGCAATAACTGCTTGTTCTTCATTTTCAGCAAAATATTGTAAAATTTTTTCATCTTTTTTTTTCATTATTAAATTTAAAATATATAAAAATTATTTATCATCTAATAAAGAAAGATCAATATCTCTATCTTTAGTAAAATTAGATTCTTTATTTGCTGTTTCAAACCAAAACTTTCTTTCTTTAATTGCCATTGAATTATGATAATGACTAAATAAACTATCCTTTCTTTCAATTAAATGTTTATAACAAATTTTAGGTATTGTCATAATTTTCACACCATTATTTAATGCACGTAAAAGAAATTCATACATAAATGTTAATTTAATTTTAGTTTTATACATACCTAATTCAATAAATTTTGATTTATTTATTGCTGCACCTGATAATTTAAAATCCGTATATTGTTTTAATCCATTTATATTTAAATATCCCATTTCACCATTTTCACCAACAAATTGTTGTGCCCAAACAGTTTCATTGGTCATTTTAATTCCTTCATTCTTTTCATTTACCTCAATAATCATTGGCATGAATATATCAACTTTAGTATATGAAGTTATATACTTATCAACATTTTTTAAATATGTAGGACTATATTCATCATCAAACTCAAGAACACTAAAAAATTTAGTTTCTACTGATTTAATTGCAAAGTTTATTTGTGATTGATAATCACTATTTTGAGTATTTACAATGTAAGTAGTATCAACATTTTTTAAATCTTTAATTTCTTTTACAGTATTTTTTACTTTATCTTCGATATTTTGAGGAAAAATTAAAATGAGTTTTGGTAAATATTCAATTTCTTTTTGTTTTATTATTGATTCGATTGATTTTATTAAAAAATTATTAATATCATCATTAAAATCATGTATAGGAATTATTGTTGTTACATTCATAATATATATTATTTTTATATTTTTAATTTATTTTTTTATGTTTTTATTGTTGTCTTGTTCAATAGCAGATTCAAACAATTTTTTTCTTTGTTCTATATATTCTTCATATATTTTAGTTAATTGTTTTTCACTATTTTTTTGACTATGTTTTGATGCAATTTCTTCCATTGATTTATACACTTCGGGTGAGATTCCATCATCTAAAAACTTAACTAAAACATCTGCAATTAACACAGGAATGTCATAATAATTATTAGTCCAAACACCACAATTATCTTTTATTTTAGTAGAATTTCCATCTTTATCTCTTTCTATTATATATTCTGGAATAATATCTGGTTTTAAACAAATTGGTATTGTTCCTGATTTCATACATTCGATTGCAAATGTTCCAAAACTAGCAATTCTATCTACCCAAACAGCAGCAAAATTATTTTGTAACCTTTTCGCAAAATCCTTCCTACGCATAGGTTGTGGTGGTTTGCTTTTTGTTAACATAGGATCAAAAGTTACCCAACTATATTGTGGATATTTAGAATAAAATAGTTTTACTATTTTAGATATTTCATTTGGATTTCTACCAATAACAGAAATTATTGGTTTTTGAGGTAATTTTGATTTTTCAAAATAATCTGGAATTCCAATATCATATTTTTTTATATTAAATTTATTTAATCCCATAAAAACATCAACCCACTCAACTAATGATGGTGATGTTGTTAATATATCACGAACATTAAATGTAGACCAATCTGTCCCGGGTATTAAACTATTCATCATATAATCAACTGATTGTAATAATCCAATTCTCAAACAAGGCAATTCTTTTGTTTGTTCCATTACGTTTGAAAATACTTCTGGTATAATCATAATATCTTCAGGACCTACCGTTAGTTTAGGATCTGACATCGGAATATGTTCGTGCTCAGTTAATTCTTTTTCAACCCATTTAGGTATTTCATAATCTCCCTTTTCTACCAATATTTTTACATTATATCCCATTTTCTTTACAACAAACGCATGGAAATATATTTCGTAAATAGATGCAATTGGATTTTCTGAATCAGGAACACAAAATAAAAATTTAGATTTTTTATTTTCTATATTATCTAAAGAAAGTTTTATTTTTTCTAAATTTTCATTGTGCTTGTTTTCTTCTTTATTTTCTGTTTTTTTTGTCATTTTTTATTATTTTTATATTTAATTATTTTTTCAAATTCTTTATTATTTATTAAATCCTTTATTTGTAGTATTTCTAAACCATTTGTTTTTATTTTTTCATTATAAGGTCTATTTACTTTAATTATCTTTTTTTGAAATGGAGCACCTTTTAATAATAATTCAGGGTCTGTTGTAATTAAAATATCAATTCCTTTCCACATATCATTATTATTATTAACAAATTTATATTTTTTAAATCTGCATGTCATTTTACTTAAGAAAAATAATGTGGGTGGTATACTAAACTTATTTTCAACAGATAATACAGTAAAATCAACATGATTATCATATTCTAATAAAAAATTATTTACATCTAAATCCATTCCTCTGTACATAACCGTTGGAGATGCATGTAATTCAAAAAGATAATCTTCATACATAAATCTATTATAAACGTCTTTTGCAGTTAAATTATTTTTTTTTGTTTTTTTAAATAAAAAAATATCTGCTGGTGCTTCACCATTTTCATCTTTTTGATAATCTAATGGATTTATATTCTTTGGTATTTCATCAACATCTTTTAATTCTTTTGTTTCTTCAACAATATTATTAAATTTATAATGTTTGAAAAAATCATAAACATATGGTTGTTCTGGAATACCTTCATCCCCAAATTCTTGTGAATAAAATCTATCAAATTGTAACCATTTAGCTCTTAATACTTCATTAATATCAATCCCTATCCTTTTTTTTCTTCTTAAATTCATCTTTTTTATTTAAATATTTTATTTGATCTTGAAGTTTTATGTTTAAATCTTCCATCAATTTATTATGTTTCTCAATTAAATTTTTTTTACTAATATATTCTGGATTAATACATTCAATACGTGTATCAACACTATTTGTTGGTATTAATATAATTTCACCAGAAAATGTTTGTGGTATTATCCTACTTGCTATTTTATGAATATAATCACTAATATCTTCAGAACGTATTCCAATAATTCCAATATATATTACAAATATTTTATTTTCAGACATTATTATTTATTTTTATTAATATTTGTTTAAAATTATTATGTTATATATAATAATACGTAAATTTTATAAAAATCTTGAATTTTTTATAAAATTTTTTTTAAGTATTTATAAAAAAAAAATTATAAATAACATTAAAATTTAAATTAAAATGGCTAAGTCAATAAAAAAAGAATCTTTATCAAAAGAAAATAATAATATTCCAAAAAGAGAATCTTTATCAGATGCTTTAAATAAATATAGTGAGAAAAAAACTAAAACCACAAAAAATGAAGAAAGTGATAATGTTGTTAGTTCAAAAATACCTGATTCACCAATAAATTCTAAAAATTTTCATGAAAATGATATTGAAACAACATTAACTAAAGAAACTGATCCAGATTTAATGATAGCATATGAATCAATAGAACTACCATCAAAAGGTCATTTTTATTCACATGGTATTTCAGAAGTAGATGTTGAATATATGACTTCAAGGGACGAAGATTTATTAACAACACCTTCATTAATAGAAAATGGTACTGTATTGGATATTTTATTAAAACGTAAAATAAAAACAAAAAATATAGAACCATCAAAATTACTTTCTGGAGATAGAAGTGCTATTATTTTATTTTTACGTACATCTAGTTATGGTACTGATTATACTGTTGAAGTAACTGATCCAAGAAATGGTAATGTTTTTGAATCTGTTGTTGATTTATCTAAATTAAAATATAAAGAAATTACTGAATTACCTGATGAAAATGGTTATTTTAGTGTTGAATTACCAATGCGAAAAAAATTAGTAAAATTTAAATTATTAAATGTTGGTGAAGATAAAGAAGTTTTTAATAAATCAGAATCAATTAAAGAAGCTTATGGTGATGAACATAATCAATATAATACATTAAAAATAAAATCACAAATAATTTCAATTGATGGAAAAACAGATAAAACTTATATTAGTAAATTTGTTGATGCAATGCCAGCATTAGATTCTTATACTATAAGAAGAAAAATTTTAGATGTTAATCCTGATGTTGATATGGAATATGAATTTAAAACAAATGATGGTCATAAATTTAAATCAAGATTAACACTTGGCATAGATTTTTTTTTCCCCAACACCTAGCAAGTGATTATAAAAAAATGGTTAATAAAGAAATTTTTATATTAACTAAACATTCTAATTTTCAAGCCGATTATATTGAAAAAATACCTGTTTATAAAAGAAGATATTTTTTACATTTATTAGAAAAAGAAATTGAAGAAGTTGAAAAAGAACAAAATAAAGTAAAAAATACACATAAAAAACCAAGAAGATAATTCTTGGTTTTTTTGTATTTATATAAAATATAAAATGATTTATCATGGCAAAAAAAATTACAAGAGAAGATCTTAAAATAAGAGAAAATTATATTAAGTTATTAGAAGAAGAAAAAAATAATATATCTTCTACATTTAATTTAGAAAAAAGACGTAGTGTTGAATTAGAAATAATTTCTCAAAGACAAAGAATAATAAATGAATTAATAAAAGAACAAAAAGAAACTGGAAAAGATTATAAAGAAATAATAAAAAATTTAAATAAAGAACAAGAAATTTCAAAAAAAAATGAGAAAAAATTAAATAATGAATTAAACACACAAAAAAAAATAAGAACTGATATAAATCGTTATTTAAGAATTGGAATTAGATATTTACATGAACAAGATAAAATAATTAAATCTACAATTCTTAGTCTTGGTATGTCTGGTGATAGAGCAGATTTTATGAGACAATCTTTTGAAGATTCTGCTCAATATGTTGCTAGATTAGGTGGTAGTTTAAAGGATGTTGCTGCAATAATGTTAGGTTATGCTGATATAACAGGTAGAGCACGTGCGTTATCACAAGAAAATGTTGAAGCAATTACTGCAATATATAGGGGAACTGGTTTAAGTGTAGAACAAGCAACTAAACTTGCTGCACAATATGAGTTTATGGGTAAAGATGCTAAAGCTACAATGGATTATGTTCAAGGTGTACTTGATACATCAGAAAGAATGGGAGTAAATACTGAAAAAGTGTTAATTGATGTTTCTAATAATTTTAAAAGATTAAGTACATTTACTTTTCAAAAAGGTGTTAGGGGATTTGCTGAAATGGCACAAAATGCTGAAAGAACTAGAATTAGTATACAATCTGCTTTAGATGTTGCTGAACATGTAAGAACACTAGATAATGTAATTAGATTAGGTGCTGAATTACAGGTTATGGGTGGTGAGTTTGCAAAAATGGACCCACTTCACTGGTTATATACTGCTCGTAATGAACCAGAAAAACTACAAGAAGAATTATCAAGAATGACAAGAGGAATATATACTCTTCGTCAAACTTCTGAAGGTGCTTTTGAAAAATTTATTAGTCCTGCAGATAGAGATAGATTATCACATGTTGCTAAATCACTAGGTATTGCTCAAGATGAAATGTTTCAAGCAGCACAAAGAGGTCTCGAACTTTCAATGATTGCTGATGATTTAGAAGGCATGGGTTTAACTACAAGAGAAAAAGAATTAGTTGAAGGTGCTGCTCAACTTTCAAGTGAAACTGGAAAAATGTTTGTTGAAATTGGTGGTGCAACAAAAGCAATTAATGATTTAACAGTAAGACAAGCAAGATCTTTTGCCGAAGAACAAAAATTATTAGAATCAAGAGCTAAAGAAGCATTAACATTTAATGAAGCTTGGGAAGCAACAATTAATGAATTCAAAAGTATATTATTACCATTATTACGTGATATTAATAGTGCAATTAGATATGTTAGACCATATGTTGAAAAATTTGCTGATTGGATAGGAGCAATTGATAGTGCATTAGTTAGATGGGTTGCTGTAGGTGCTGGTTTGGTTGGCGGTGCTATTGCACTTAAAGGTGCTGCAAGTTTTGTTGCTGCTAAACTAGCTACAGTAAAATTACTTGGTGCTGGTGCTGGTGCTACTGGTGGTGCTGCAGCTACACTTGCAAGAGGTACTGGTGCTGGTAGAAAGGCTGCTGGTATTGGTCGTGGTGTTGGTCTTGCAGGTGTGGGTGTGGGTATTGCAGGTATTGGTACTGGTGCAGGCGTAAAAATCGCTGCTGAAGGAATTAGTGAACTTGCAGATGCTATGTCTAGATTAACTCCAGAACAAGGAGAAACTTTACAAAAAATAGGATATACATTAGCAAGTATGTTTACTGCAACTGTTGCTGTTGGTGTTATTGCTGTTGGTGTTGCAGGAAAAAAAGCTGCTATTGGTTTATTGGCAATTGGTGCTGCTGCAGTTGGAGTTGGTTTTGGTATTAAATTGGCAAGTGAAGGAGTTGCAAAAATGACAATTGGTATTGGAGAAATGATTGAAAGAAGTAAAGAAGCAGGTCCTGCTATGTTGCAAATTGGTGCTGGATTAATGGGAATGGCTGGAGCATTTACTGCATTTAATTTAGGTATGACAGGAATGGTAGCATTTAGAGCAATTTTAGGTAGTATAGCTAAAAGAGCAGATGCTTTAAATCAAGTAGGAAATGCATTTGAAAATATTGCTACTGTAATGAGAGGAAATAAAGAAGATTTTCAAGCAGTTGAAAATGCTGTTAATAGTATTTCAAATATGAATATCAAAGAAGGTGGTATTTTAAGTGATTTAGTTAATTTATTAAAACATCCATTAAAAGTAGAATTTGCTAATGATTCAATACAATTAAGAAATAATATTACATTAGAATTAGATAATGACGTACTAATGAATAAAATTATTGATGCTAATGTAATTGTAAGAAAAATTGAAGATAGAAGAATCAATAAATAATAATTTTTAAAATTACTTGACAATAAAAAAAAAAGTTTGTAACTTTGACAAGTCTTTTACAAAAAAACTTTTTATTTAAAAAATTAAATAACAAAGATTACAAAATTTGTTAATTATATTATAATTTAATATAAATAAAAATTCTGACAGTTTGGGGGGATGTTATGTTTTTTTGTTAAAAAAATCTTTTCTGTCTTTTAAATCAAATCTATTAAATTTACTAATTTTTTATTTTAAAATTAAAAAATAAATTTAATTTCCCAAATATTTTTTAAATAAATATATATATATTATCGTTCGTTGTGATTTGGATATAACTTTCCAAAAGTAAAATTAGTACCATTAAAAATAAATGTCAAGTATTTATAAAAAAAAATATTTGAATGTCAAATTTAATTGAACAATCAGAAAAAATTAGGGAAAGGTTATTTGCTCGAAATTTATATGATTTTAATGATTCATACCCGGGAGATGCGGGTGAGTTAGGTGAAGTTATTAATGTTGTTAATAAGATAAGTCAAATAGTATCACCATATTCTGGTTTTGATTTAAATGAAACAGCATTTGGTAGAGTTATTGGAGATAAAACACCATTAACTGAAATAGGTCTTATAATGTTAGGAAAGCAGTTCATGCAAAATTCAATGAAAAAATTGACAACTGATAATGTTCCTACAATAGAACTTTCAAATATTTTTTTAAATGATGAAAAAGTTTTTCAAAGAAAAGAAGATTATTCAATAACAAAAAAAGATGATGTTGGTTACTTAGAAAGATTTACAGATTTTTTTTACAAAAGAACCTCAGATAGAGAATTCTTTAAAGACGCTACTAATTTAGAATATATAAGAAATACTGGTGAAGCTCAATTATCATTTTTATTTAAACAATTAAATAATAATAAATATGTTTCATCAGTAATAAAAGATAATAGTGATGGATTAATTAAATCAAGATCTAATACTATATTGAAACCAGAAAAAATATATTTTAATTATTCATGGAATAAATATAGGAAGTTTCATGTGGATGTGTATGAAATGGAACTTTTTGCAAATAATGAAATGAGAAAAAGTGAAATTGATTTATTTAACGATAATGAAAATCAAGATTATGCACCAAATATAAATTTTGTTGAAGAAAATTTTGGTAAAACAATAAAAACAGAAAAATTTAAATCGTCTAATTTACTTAATAAAGATGATGAAAGAAATAATTGGATTAATAGTGATAGTGGTTTTAAATATGAAGATGATGAAAGTAAAATTGTCTGGGGTAGAGATGGGATTTCTCCTGAAACAGAGAAACAAATTCGATATTTTAGAGCATTATCACCATTTGATAAAACAATTAAAAGAAATAACCCCAAAGATTTTAATATTAGAACTGGATTATTAGAATATACTAGAAATTTAATAAATTCAACTGGTGGTCAAATTGGTGATATAACAAGAAAAGCATTTACTAATACTGATAATGAGATTGCAGGTTTTAATGGTTCTGGATTATGGAGAGCACCAGATAATGCATTATCAAGATTTAGGGATAAATTTGGTATTCGTCAACACAGTATATTAGACCAATATGATCGTTTTGTAAAAGCAATTAGATTTGATGGTAATCATGTTTATAATGGTGATGTTGATTCTGTTATAAATAAATCTGTTATACCAAGAATACATCCAACATTAGATGATGGTCATGTTAATAATAAAAATTTAATGTTTTCAATTGAAAATCTAGCAGTACAAATTTTAGATAGGGGTGAAACAGATAAAAAAAGTAGATATGCTACAATAGATGATGAATTCGGAACAAAAATTCCAAAAACTGAAGTAGGAAACTTTAATGGTAGAGTTATGTGGTTTCCACCATATAATCTTGAATTTAATGAAACAGCAACAGCTAATTTTGAATCAACAGTAATGGTTGGAAGAAATGAACCTGTTTATAATTATATGCATTCTGAAAGAACAGGAACAATTCGATTTTCATTACTTATTGATCATCCACCGCAATTAAAAAATTATAGAGGAAATAATAAACATAAAGAAATTGCAGAATTTTTTGCTTTTGGTGGTGATAGAATAAAAGAAGATGATGTTGATATTGATAGATTAGAACAAAAAAAAAGTGATATTGAAAATCAAATTACAGAATTAAAAAATAATGAAAAAGAAATTAATGTAAATCCACCTGAAGGTAAAATAAATATTTATTTTCCTAATGATCAGCCAAACAACAATGAAGAAACAGTTATCGATTATATGTATAAAACATTTAATTATGAAATAATGAATGGTTTAAAGGCTAAAGACAGTTCTAAAGGTAGTTTAAATAAACATATTTATTATGGAACTTCAGCAGAAGTATATTGGATTTCAAAAAAAAACCCTATAGAATATGAATTTAATGAAAAATTGTATGGAGATCGTTCACAATATTATAGAGAAAAAAATGAAAATGTTAAAATTGATAAATATTTAAGTGATGCATTTAATGATGAAAATAATAGAAAGTTTTTAAAAATTAAAATAGTAGGTGGTGCATCAAAATTATATAGAGGTGATGAAAATGAAGAAGCATATAATTTAGAAGTAGGTGAAAAAAGGGCAAATGCTGCTAAATTTTTTGTTAAAGAAAGATTAAAAGCAATTTTCAAAAAAGACTTAGACATTAAAATTGAAACAAATAGCATTGGCAGTGAAAAAGCTGAAGTGATTAATGCATGTGAAACTAGAATAACAAATACAGCAACTAAATTAGAAAGATACGCTGAAATTAAAATTGAAAGAAATAATAATGCTGATACAACTGAAGTAGAATTAAATGAAAATGAAAAAGAAAAATTAGATAGTTTAGAGAAAGAATTATCAGAAATTAACTCTCAATTAAATAAAATTAGAACACCTGAAACGTTTAAGGAAAGAACTGTTGGAGATGAGAATAGTGGTGAAGGGGATGATGGAACATTATTAGGTTTTAACTCAATAAGTAAGAATAAATTTTATCCAGCATTTCATTCACAAACACCAGAAGATTTTCATAAACGACTTACATTTTTACATCAATGTACTAGGCAAGGTAAATCAATTAGATATGATTCAACAATAGATGATACTGGAATTCCAAGAGCAAGGAATTCGGTGTTTGGTAAACAACCGATTTGTGTTTTAAGAATTGGTGATTTTTTCCATACTAAAATAATTATTGAAACAATTACTCTTGATTATGATGATACTATATGGGATACGAATCCAGAAGGTTTTGGAATGCAACCTATGTTAGCTAACATAACATTAAATATTAAGATAATGGGTGGACAATCACTGAAAGCACCTATTGATGCATTACAAAATGCTGTTTCATTTAATTATTATGCAAATTCAACATATTCAAAAGAAGGAACATATAAAACACCATCAAATATAGCGTCAAAACAAAAGAAATTTACTGAAGGTATTGATGATGAAAATAATAATGAAGAATAATTATGCCAAAAAAAGATTATAATAGATATAGTATTTTAAGGAACGTAAACAGACCACCTGATATGATGCCGTTTGTTAAATTACCAGAAAATCCAAGTGATAAGTATGAAGTTTGGAATTATGGGTTTAGTAGAATGGATAAAATAAGTTTAAAATACTATGGAAATCCGTTTTATGATTTTTTAATTTTAATGGCAAATCCTCAATATAGAAGTGAGTTTGATATTGAAGATAATACAACAATTAGAATTCCATTTCCATTGAAAAAGGTAGTTGCTGATTATGAATCAATTATTGAATCAATAAAAAATCAATAATTTTTTTTTAATTGGATATATAAAATTTTTTTATTATTTTTGCTTTTCTATTAAAAATAAAAAATTTTTATGAAAAAAAATAAAATTGTTGTTGTTTTTTCATCACACTTATCCGATGAAGAAAATATTAAATTTAAAGAACATATTAGTAATACCATTGGTGTAAAACATGAAATTGTTTGTTATGTTAATCATAATGAGTATAGTCTTTCCGAATTATATAATAAAGCATTATTAAAATATAAAGATGATAATGTTATTATAGTGTTTTGTCATAATGATATTATAATTAAAACTAAAAATTGGGGAAGAATATTATTATCTAAATTTAATAATTCAAATTATTCAATTATTGGTGTTGCTGGTTCAACATACTTACATGATAATGGTGTGTGGTGGCATGATAAAACAAAAATGAAGGGCATTGTAGAACATACAGATGGATATAATAATTGGATGTCTGAATATAGTGACGAAAGAAAAGGACAAATAATGCCAACAATTTTAATTGATGGGTTATTTATGACTATTGATCCTAATATTATTGAACATAAATTCGATGAAGATTTTAAGGGTTTTCATTTTTACGATATATCTTTTTGTTTTCCAAATTATTTAGATGGTTGTGATATTGGTGTAACAACAGACATTCGTATTTTACATAAATCTGTTGGTCAAACTAACAAACAATGGGAAAAAAATAGTAAATTATTTGTGGAAAAATATAAAGATGAATTACCTAAAAAACACGTATCTGATGATAAGTTAAAAGTATTAATTTGTTGTCAATTTTTTAAAAACTTTACTGGTTCAGAGGTGAGTAATTATGAGTTGTCTAAAGAATTGGTAAAACTTGGTTGTGATGTGACTTTAATATCAACAGTTGTTGGCAATCCTTTATTAAGTAAAGCAAAAAAAGCAGGTGTTAAGGTTTATAATATATCTAATTCACCGAATTATAAAATCGGTAATAACCAAAAATTAAATTTTTATAAAAACGAAAAAGATTTTGATATATTACATATTAATCATAAACCAATAGGTGAGATGATATTAAAAATGTACCCAAACACTCCTGCAGTAATGCATATAAGAAGTGAGGTAATACCTAAATTTGAAGAACCAATTATACATCCAATGATAAAAAAATATATTTCAATTAGAGATAGTATTACTGAATATATAAAATCATTTAATATTAATGAAGATAAAATAACTTATATTGATAATCCTTTTGATTTTAATCGATTTAATTGTAATTATAATATAAATATAAAAAATGAAAAAAGGATTGTTTTATTTATTGGAACATTAGATTATCTTAGAAAAGAAATATTATTTGATTTAAAAAAAATAACTAAAGAAAATAATCAAATTCTTTGGATTATTGGTGAAAATAATGATAATTATTTAGATGAATTAAATGATGAACATATTATATATCATGGTATAAAACCAAATGTTGAGGATTATATAAAAAAATGTGATTATACCGCAGGAATATTTAAAGGTAGAACAACAATAGAAGGTTTTTTATGTGGAAAGGGAGGATGGATTTATGTTGTTAATAAACAAGGAAAAATTTTAAGTAAAGAATTTCAAACACCACCTAAAGATACCGAAAAATATTCGAGTAAGTACTCAAGTAGAAAAGTATTTATTTTATATAATAATATTATTAATTATTATAAATAATTGTAATGAAAAGAAATAAACTCGACATTAAAAAGGTTATTAAAAAGAAAATTGAAAATAATTATAAAAATAATAATTACATAAATAAAAGAAAAGTGTCAAAAAAAAATGATGAGAGAAGAATGGGTGTTGGTAATGTAATTAAAAATAATGTAATTAAAAATAATGTAATTAAAAATAATGTAATTAAAAATAATGTAATTAAAAATAATGTAAATTATTCTAGAATTACAAAATCACCTAAAATTGGAATATTAATTGTAAATTACAACAATTTAGAATATACTAAAAATTGTGTTAACGACATAATTAATCAAATTAATCAAAATTTTATTTTATATGTTGTTGATCAAAATTCTAATGAAAAAGACACTGATAAATATTTAAATAATTTAGATGGTAAATATGATAATATTAAAATAGTTAAAAACAATGAAAATGTTCCATTAAATTGGGTTTGGAATAATTTTTATGAAATTTGTGATTTAGAGTATTTATGTTTTTTAAATAACGACATTAGACTTACTAATAATTTTATTGATGACACACACAGCACATTTAAATTAGAACCTTCGGTGGGTGCTATTATACACGTTACAAATAATTTAAATTATATTAAAACGGAACATAAATTAAAATATGAAATATTAACACCTCCCTTATATCAAGGATGGGATTTTACATTAAAGAGATGTTGTTATAAAAAAATTCCAACAAATTTAAAAATTTTTGGTGGTGATGATTATCTTTTTGCTAATTTAATAAATAATAATAATAATGTTGCATTAATATATAGTTCACCCATTATACATTATAAAGAAAGAACTAGGATAAAAATAACTAATATAAGTGATATACAAAAAAACGATGCAAAAAACTATTGGGATGAAATAAAAAAAGATAAATTAAAACAAATTGGTTCAACAGTTCCAACAAAATGTAATAAATATCCTTCAAATAACATTAAACTATTACAAAACAAAAATTGTATATATACTGCGAGTATTGGTGATTATGATATACTTCATACATCTAATTGTGGAAAACTGGATAATTGGGATTATATATGTTTTACTGATAATAAAAATTTAAAATCTGATTTTTGGAAAATTATTTATGTTGAAAATCAACATAATAATTCATTAAATAATATTAAATTAGCGAGGTATTATAAAACAAATCCATTTAAATTTTTATCATCATATGAAAATATTATTTGGAAAGATTCAAGAATTTCAATAAATTCTAATTTAAATAATTACTTATTATTATTGAAGGATAATGATATGTTTTTTATGAAACACTATTGTTGTAATAGTATATTAATAGAATTTGATAATGTATTATCAGGTCGTTTAGAAACAGAAGAAATGATAAATAAAATAAAATTAAAATATTGTAATGATAATTATCATTATGATAATGGATTGTTTGCAACTGGTATTTTAATGTATAAAAATAATATTAGAGTTCGTAAATTATTTAAAAACTGGTGGAATGAAATTAATGAAAATTCTCATAGAGACCAATTATCATTAAATTATGTTCTTTTTAAAAACCCTAATATTAAATACAGTTCTGATAAACAATTAAAAATATTATCACATAGTAATATGTCGTATTTTAAAGTAAATAATAGAACTAAAAAAAGATATGTATGTTAAAAAATGAAAACATTTATTACAAAAAAGATTTTAATTATTTTTTAAATAAAATAAAAAATAATGAGCACTTCAGATATTCAAGATTTAATGATGGTGAGTTAGTTGCAGTAATTGGTTCAACACCTAAAGGTGCTAATTGTGATGGACATCAGTATTTTCCTGAAATGGGAAAGAAATTAAAAGATGTTTTATTAAATTATAAAAATTCAGAAGATTATGTTTTAGAATCTTTTGATCATTGGTATAATAATTCTCTTGATATAAAAAAGATATTACATGATTTAAAAACAAAAAATCCAGAATTAGAATTTTTGAATACTGATTTTATTAGAATTGCACATGAACAAGAACCTGAAAATTTTATAAAATTTTTGGAAATTTTGAAAACAAAAAAAATGGTAATTGTTGGTCCGTCATATTTAAAAAAACTAGATAAATATTTTAATTTTAGGTATGTAGAAGTTCCTCAAAAGAACTGTTATTTGAATATAAATAGAATTGTTGAAGATATGAAAAAAATATCAGATATTGAAAATGATGTGTTTTTTTTATTATCTGCAAGTATGCCAGCAAATATAATAATTGATATGTTTGATGATGGAAGAAATACTTACTTAGATTGGGGAAGTGTTTGGGATACATTTTTTATATCACCAGAATTTAGATTTATACGTAAAAGATCATCAAGTAATAAAGTTAATATAATTGAAAAATATAAAAATTATTGGATATGAAAAAATTAGATAGTTTATGTATGCTAGTTCATACTTGTGATAAATATAATTTTTGTTGGGAAGGATGGTATTTATCGTTTTTAAAAAATTGGAATAATGAAAAAATTAAAGTATTTTTTGTTAATGAAGAAAAAAATATTTTTTATGAAAACATAAAACAAATAAAAACGGGGTTTGGTGAATGGTCAGATAGGTTGATATTTGCATTAAATAAAATTAATTATGAAAATATATTATATATTCAAGAAGATATGTGGTTTAATAAAAAAATTGATATTAATTCATATTTTTTTGATTTTATTGAATATGAAATGGATGCATTAAGATTATTAAATGGAGTTTATGGAAATTCAAGACACTATCAATTTGAAGATAATGTTTATAATAATAAATATTTAAAATTTCATAAAAATAGTCAATATTTAATTTCTCATCAACCATCGATATGGAAAAAAAATTTTTTTTTAGAAAATTTAGAAATTGGTGAAAATCCTTGGAATAACGAAATTAATGGAACGAATAGAATAATACGAAATAAAAAAAAACATTCCATTTATTCGGTAATTGGTTTAGAGGAATGGTATAATCATGTAGTTAGGAAAGGTAATTTAACTAACAACGGAAAGAAAATATTAAAAAAATTAAAAGAAAATTGATAGTTTTTACGAAAAATTTTAAAGGTATTGACTCAATAATTAATTTATTTAATAAAGATGATCTTATTTTTGTTGAGATTGGTGTATATGCGGGAGATGCATCTTTAAGATTTTTAAAATCTAATAAAATAAAAAAATATTATGCTATTGATCCTTGGATGAATAATTATGATTCTAATGATTCTCTCTCAAAAAGAGAAAATATGGGTGAAGCTGAATTATCTTTTGATAAAAAAACAAAAAAATATTTTAATAGAATTGTTAAATTAAAATTAAAATCCGATAATGCGGTTAAATTTATTGAAGAAAAAATAGATGGTATATATATTGATGGCTTGCATTCATATGAAGGAGTGAAACATGATATACAAAATTATTATCCATTAATTAAGGATGGTGGTATTATTTCTGGTCATGATTATAATAATACTTGGTCAGGTGTAATTAGAGCAGTAAATGAAGTATTAGGGAAACCCGATTATGTTTTTGATGATAGTAATTGGGTTGTAATAAAAAAACGGCAGATAAATTAGTGTAATATGAATAGAACGACAATAATAAATTCAATAATTTCTAAATATAAATTCAAATCATATCTGGAAATAGGCGTTAGAGACCCAAGAGAGAATTTTAATGAAATAAAATGTGATTTTAAGCATGGTGTTGATCCTGCACCAATAAAACCCGTTAAATTTAAGATGATAAGTGATGAATTTTTTAAAAATCACGTTAATAATCAAAAATATGATGTTATATTTGTAGATGGTTTGCATACTGCCGAGCAGTCATATAAAGATGTTAAAAATTCAATAAATTGTCTTACAGATCAAGGTTTCATTGTAATGCATGATTGTAATCCACCAACAGAATATCATACAAGAAGTTATGATGAATATTTAAAAACAAGAGGGCAATGGAATGGTGATGTTTTTAAAGCATTTATTAAATTAAAAAAGGAATTAAAGGGTTGGAATTGTTTTGTAATTGACGAAGATTTTGGGTGTGGGGTAATAACAAAAAATGAATTAAAAAATGATTTTTTTTCATTAGAAACAATACCAAATAATATTACTTGGGAATATTTTAATAAAAACAGAAAAATTTTATTGGATTTAATTACTTATAATGATTTTATAAAAATTATTTAATTTTTATGAGTTTTATTTTTACATGTATTAAAAATATAATTGAATGTTGATTGAAATGAAACTAGCAAACATTATCTTTGAAAATGAGTTAATAAATCATACAAAAGTAGATTATGTTAATTATTATAACGAACCACAATTATATGATGATATAGATAAAACACTTCCAACTCTTTATGTTGGTTGGAATTTCATGAAAAAATCTAATCCAAATAATCAAATAATTCAAAATGCTGATATATTAAAAGAAAGAATAATTAAAAATTATTTATATTTTACATTTAGTTTTGATGAAAGTAAAAGTACTCATGTAAAAGGAGTTGATAAATTTATAAAAAAAGCTCCTGAACTCTATTTTAATCCAAAATATAAATATATTAATAATGATCCTGTTTTTCTTCAAATACACAATATAGATGATTTATTTAATAAAATTCCAAAAGAAATTGATAGTTATTATTTATTAAAGAATGATATGTTATATATTCTATGTGGAAAAGAGATTTTTGGTTTAGATTTGAAAATGTATAATTATTTTCAATTTAATGTTGAAAAAATTAAAAATGAGATAAATAATAGAGCATCTATAAAGTTCAATGATCTTGATGGTAATTTATATGCCAAATATTATAAAAAATTTCCAGACTTTTCTTATCTTAAAAGATATTTAGTTGTTTTATTGACAAATAACGAATAATTAACTTAATTTTTATTAATCTTTTCAGTATTTATATAAAAAAATAAGTACTATGAAAAAAGATAAAGATTTCGAAAAAGCTATTAACAGTTTTATTGATGATTCAGAGGAATTAGAAGAAAATGAACAATTAAACGAAAAGAAAAATAATAAAAAAATTGTTCTTGATGAAAGAGAAGGATTAATTGAAAGAGTTGATCGTGTTTACGTAACCAATGATGGTCGTCAATTATTAAGAGAACGTTATTAAATAAAAAATGTTATGGAAGAAAACAAAAAATTACTTTCTGAAGAACATCTTAGAAAGATATGGCATCGTAGTAACTATAAGATAAATGAAAGTCCTCGTTATCGTAAATTAGTTAATGATAGTGAAGAATTTGATAAAGTACCTTATATGACACAAGATGGTCAACCAGTACCACAAGGTCCATCACATTCAAATGTTTTTAACGAAGCAGGTGAACAGGAAGATGCTGTTTTAGCACAACAAAAAGACATTAGAGAACCAAGCAATAGAGATCCAATTTTTTATGAAGATAAGGAAGAAGTTGAATCCCCAGAAAAAGAGGATTCTCCTGAACCCGAAGAAATTCCTGATGCACCTACACCAGCATTTGATAAAGAAGAAAGAGAAGAAGAAGACGTAACAACTGTACCAGAAGTAGAACCTGAAGTTGATGAGATTCAAAATGAAATTATTAAACACAATACAGAAGCAATGAAATCAATTCATAATGAATTGAAAGGTTTAAATAATACTGTTTCATCTTTAAATTCAAAAATTAAAGAATTAAATACAGATGTTGAAGAAGTTCGTGAACCAACCAATGCTGAAAAATTGATAGATAAGAAAGATACATCATATCCATATTATTTTAATTTAAATGATTTTTGGAAAAATAACTGGTTTGATGAGAATAATAATGCTGATGAAAATGGAATAAGAGAATTACCAGATGGATCTTATGTTGCTGATTTTGATGATTTACCACAAAAATCAAAAATTGATATTGATAATAGTTTTTATAAAATAACATAAAAAAATGGAAAAACAACACAACACAAAAAAAAGATTATTTGAAATATTTGAGAAGGTAAATAAAATCAACCTTAATGAATGGTATCATGACGAATATTATGATAAACCTAAACAACTCAAAGGTATTGGTGGGTTTGGTAATATTGATTGGAAAATATTACACGAACAGTTAATGGTAAATACCGATGTCGGTGATTTTACTGATTATGATGGTATGTTGAGTCATGATGAATTAAAACATTTAGAAGCATTCGATTTATTAGCAATTAATGGTGCGTTTCCTGTTATTGATAATGAACAATATAGGGAATATAATACGTTTAAATCAAAAGCGTTGGAAATATGGAATAAAGAAACCCCGATTCAAACACAATCAAATGATAGTGAATCACCATTTTTAAGAGGTAATGAACCTTCAAATATATAATTATGAGAATTTCGCATCCATATGGTTCAAAGGAAAGACTTTTTGAAATGTTGAAAAGGGTTAATCGTCTTAATGAGGAAATTCTTCCAAAAGAGAAGAAGAATGAGGTGATTAATAATTTTATTGAGTTCGTGAAAAAAGAAATTGGAATGAATGACGTTCCCGAAATAGAAATATCATATGACAATAAGATCGCACAAGACATGCGTTCATTTGGTAAATATACACCAGAAAATAATGAACTATTAATTGTTGCTACAAATAGGAATTTAGCTGATATATTAAGAACTATAGCACATGAATTGATTCATCATAAACAATTTTCAGATGGTAAAATTACACATAATTCCAATGATACTGGAAGTGATGTAGAAAATGAAGCAAATTCATTAGCAGGTATTATTATGAGGAAATTTGCAAAATTAAAACCAATAATTTTTGAATAAAAAAA